>Ga0208788_1000021_pt1 | contig 130473 bp, 125 predicted proteins | sample Wag4_2014_7_11_3_FD_187363 | JGI IMG/M metagenome (GOLD analysis project Ga0208788, IMG submission 187363) | Fresh water mixed with fracking chemicals microbial communities from Ohio, USA - Utica-2 Time Series FC 2014_7_11 (SPAdes) (version 2) ... | reverse complement strand
GCCCCAAGCCCCAAGCCCCAAGCCTCAAGCCTCAAGCCTCAAGACTCAAGACTCAAGACTCAAGAATCAAGCCGAATGGCGCACCATGTCCACATGCGGAATCCCTGCCTCCAGGAACTCCTCACTGACCAGGCTGAAACCCAGGCGCTCGTAGAACGCCGTGGCCTGAACCTGGGCGCTGAGCATCTGCTGCTTGAGCCCGCGCTTTTCGGCTTCACCGATCACCGCTTGCATCAGCGCATCGCCGACTTTCAGGCCGCGCCAGTCCTTGAGCACCGACACCCGGCCGACGTGACCGTCGGGCAGCAGACGTGCGGTGCCGATTGGAAAGTCGCCTTCGAGGGCGAGGAAATGCACGGCCGTGACGTCGTCGGCATCCCATTCCAGTTCAGGCGGGACCGACTGCTCGGCGACGAACACCGTTTCACGAATGCGCCGGATCTCGGCGTTGTCCTTTTGCCAGTCTGCGACACGTACGTGAATCTTATTCATCGGCAAACCCCAGGCTTCCTTGCTTGACCAGTTCGCACAGCAGGCCGCGGCCGTCTTCATCGCTCAGCCATGGGCCGAGGTTGTCGGCGTGCAGGGCGTCGGCGGCGCAGATCAGCTTCAGCAGCTCGCGCAATTTGCCCGGCAGATAACGGCTCTGGCCGCTGGCGAACAGCAGCAGGTCGTCATCGACTTCCGACCAGGCCAGGCGCGCGCTCGGGTTGCGAATCATCACCGCACCTTCTTCCAGCGCGCTGAGGACGTCGTCTTCGACCAGATCTTCCGGCCCGACCACCAGTTCCGGGTAGCGCGGCTCGGTCATGAACTGGCCGAACCAGGTCAGCAGCAGACGCTCGTCGCTCATGTGCTCGGCCAGCAGGCTCTTCAGGCGATCAAGGGCGTCGTGCTGGATCTGGTGTGGATCGACCGCAGGCTGGGCGTCGGCGTCGGTGTAGCGCTCTTCGTCAGAGAGGAACTGGCTGAGGAAGTCGGTGAAGTGGGTCAGTACTTCCGAAGCGCTTGGCGCGCGGAAACCGACGGAGTAGGTCAGGCAGTCATCCACGGCCACACCGCAATGGGCCAGGCGCGGCGGCAGGTAGAGCATGTCGCCCGGTTCCAGGACCCACTCATCGGTGGCTTCGAATTCGGCGAGGATGCGCAGGTCGGCGTGCTGCAGCAGCGGGCTTTCGGCGTCGCACATCTGGCCGATTTTCCAGTTGCGCTTGCCGTGGCCTTGCAGCAGGAACACGTCGTAATTGTCGAAGTGCGGACCCACGCTGCCACCCGGGGCGGCGAAGCTGATCATCACGTCATCGATGCGCCAGCTCGGCAGGAAGCGGAAGTTTTCCAGCAGTTCGCTGACTTCCGGCACAAACTGGTCGACGGCTTGAACCAGCAGGGTCCAGTCGCGCTCCGGCAGCTTGCTGAACTCGTCTTCGGCGAACGGGCCGCGACGCAATTCCCATGGACGCTCGCCGTTCTCGATCACCAGGCGCGATTCGACTTCTTCTTCAAGGGCCAGGCCGGCCAATTCGTCGGCATCGATCGGGCTTTCGAAGTCAGGGATGGCCTGACGGATCAGCAGTGGTTTTTTCTGCCAGTAGTCGCGCAGGAACTCCCGTGCCGTGATGCCGCCCAGAAGTTGAAGAGGAATGTCAGGATTCATGTGTAACCTATTGAAAAAATGCGCTTTTCATACGGGAATAAAAACGCCCGGCGCGGCCGGGCGTCTTTTAAAGGGTCAAGCGGTGGATCAGATGCGTTTGGCTTGCGCCACGGCGTTGCCGATGTAGTTCGCCGGGGTGAGCAATTTGAGCTCGGCCTTGGCGGCTGCTGGCATGTCCAGGCCGTCGATGAAAGTCTGCAGCGCTTCAGGGCTGATGCCCTTGCCGCGGGTCAATTCTTTCAACTTCTCGTACGGGTTTTCGATGTTGTAACGACGCATCACAGTCTGGATCGGCTCGGCCAGGACTTCCCAGCAGGCGTCCAGGTCTTCGGCGATTTTCTGCGCGTTCAGTTCGAGCTTGCTGATGCCTTTGAGGCTGGCTTCGTAGGCGATCACGCTATGGGCGAAGCCGACACCGAGGTTGCGCAGTACGGTGGAGTCGGTCAGGTCGCGCTGCCAGCGGGAGATCGGCAGCTTGCTCGCCAGGTGCTGGAACAGTGCGTTGGCGATGCCCAGGTTGCCTTCGGAGTTTTCGAAGTCGATCGGGTTGACCTTGTGCGGCATGGTCGAGGAGCCGATTTCGCCAGCGATGGTGCGCTGCTTGAAGTAACCCAGGGAGATGTAGCCCCAGATATCGCGGTCGAAGTCGATCAGGATGGTGTTGAAGCGGGCGATCGCGTCGAACAGCTCGGCAATGTAATCGTGGGGTTCGATCTGCGTGGTGTACGGGTTGAAGCCCAGGCCCAGCTCGTCTTCGATGAAGGCGCGGGCGTTGGCTTCCCAATCGATCTGAGGGTAGGCCGACAGGTGAGCGTTGTAGTTGCCGACCGCGCCGTTGATCTTGCCCAGCAGCGGAACGGCGGCGACCTGAGCGATCTGACGCTCCAGGCGGTAAACCACGTTGGCCAGCTCTTTGCCCAGGGTGGTCGGCGAAGCCGGCTGACCATGGGTGCGCGACAGCATTGGCACGTCGGCGAAGCGGATGGCCAGTTCACGAATGGCTTCGGCGGTCTGGCGCATCAGCGGCAGCATCACGTCATCACGGCCTTCGCGCAGCATCAGGGCGTGGGACAGGTTGTTGATGTCCTCGCTGGTGCAGGCAAAGTGGATGAATTCGCTGACCTTGGCCAGTTCCGGCAGCTTGGCCGCTTGCTCTTTGAGCAGGTATTCGATGGCTTTGACGTCGTGGTTGGTGGTGCGCTCGATCTCTTTGACGCGCTCGGCGTGCTCCAGAGAGAAGTTTTCCGCCAGGGTGTTCAAGACAGCGTTGGCTTCGGCGGAGAACGCCGGCACTTCGCTGATGGCAGGGTGAGCGGCCAGACGCTGGAGCCAGCGCACTTCAACCAGGACGCGGGCACGGATCAGGCCGTACTCGCTGAAAATTGGGCGCAGGGCCTGGGTTTTGCCGGCGTAGCGGCCGTCAACAGGGGAAACCGCAGTGAGCGAAGAGAGCTGCATGGGGTGTTCTCGGACAGTCGGGCAACGAAATGGGGCGCGTATCATACATGAAAAAATCCGCGGGTCCGTTGCCAACTGACCAGCGTATTACGCGTTACAGACTACAAAACGGTGTTGCCGAGGCGCGTCAGCTGTTGCGCATCAGCGGGTAAAGCTCTTTGAGCAACTTGCGGCGGCTGATCACCAGTTGCCAGCGATGGCCGCCCAATTGCCGCCACAGGCGTGCCGAGCGAATGCCGGCCAGCAACAGGGCGCGAATCTTCGAGGCGTTGCTCGGTTGCTGCAGATGACGCATGTCGCCATGGACCTGAATGCGTTGGCGCAGGGTGCTCAGGGTGTCCTGGTACAGCGCGCCGCAGGCGGCGACTACGTTTTCGTGGGCCGGACCGAAGTGCTCGACCTGGGACTGAATCTGCGGCAGGCGCTTGCCGATGGTCTCCAGCATGTCCTCGCGCTTGGCCAGTTGCCGCTCGAGGCCGAGCATCGCCAGCGCATAGCGCAGAGGTTCACGCTGCAAGGCGCTCGGGTCGCGTTCCAGGGCGCCGATCAGGGCGCGATAACCCTCACGCAGGTTGATGTCGTCGCCGCCGTAGACTTCAAGGGTGTCCTTGGGGTCGCGGATCAGCAGGCTGCCGAGCATGCAGGTCAGGCCGGCTTCGTTGGTCTGGCCGGTCTTGGCGATCTTGTCCACCAGTACGGCAGCGAGAAACACGCCGCCCAGCGCCGTCAGTTGTTCCTGAGTGGGCGTCATTGAGCCTGGCCTTTGCTGGTCCAGGGTTCTGCAATCTCGATCACGCCGCCGCCCAGGCAGATTTCACCGTCGTAGAACACCACGGACTGACCCGGAGTGACTGCGCGTTGCGGTTCATCAAAGGTTGCGCGGTAGCCGGTGGCGGTCTTTTCCAGGGTGCAGGACTGGTCGCCCTGGCGATAGCGCACCTTGGCGGTCAGCGTGCGCGGCGCGCTCAGGTCGATCGGGTTGACCCAATAGATGTCCGAGGCGAGCAGGGCGCGGGAGAACAGGTAGGGGTGATCATTGCCCTGGCCAACGATCAGTTCGTTGTGCTCCAGGTCCTTGATCAGCACGTACCACGGTTCGTCGCTGGCGTCTTTCAGGCCGCCGATGCCCAGGCCCTGGCGCTGGCCGATGGTGTGGTACATCAGGCCGTGATGGCGGCCGATGACTTCGCCTTCGGTGGTCTTGATCTCGCCCGGTTGCGCCGGCAGGTATTGCTTGAGGAAATCACTGAAGCGGCGTTCGCCGATAAAGCAGATCCCGGTGGAATCCTTTTTCTTCGCGGTCGCCAGCTCATATTTTTCGGCAATCGCGCGGACCTGGGGCTTTTCCAGTTCGCCGACCGGAAACAGGGTCTTGGCGATCTGTTCGCCGCCGACAGCGTGCAGGAAGTAGCTCTGGTCCTTGTTCGGGTCCAGGCCCTTGAGCAGTTCGGTGCGGCCGTCGATGTCGCGGCGGCGCACGTAGTGACCGGTGGCGATCAGGTCGGCGCCGAGCATCATGGCGTAGTCGAGGAACGCCTTGAACTTGATCTCGCGGTTGCACAGGATGTCCGGGTTTGGCGTGCGGCCGGCCTTGTATTCGGCCAGGAAGTGCTCGAACACGTTGTCCCAGTACTCGGCGGCAAAGTTGGCGGTGTGCAGCTTGATGCCAATCTTGTCGCACACGGCCTGGGCGTCCGCCAGGTCGTCCATGGCGGTGCAGTATTCCGTTCCATCGTCTTCTTCCCAGTTCTTCATGAACAGGCCTTCCACCTCATAACCCTGCTCGATCAGCAGGAGAGCGGAAACGGAAGAGTCCACGCCGCCGGACATGCCGACAATGACGCGCTTCTTTTGTGTGTCAGAAGGGGCTGGATCACGCATAGGGATTCAATGAGTGTCTTGAAAAAGGACGCGATTCTAACAGGCTCGCGCGCGCAAGGCTAAAGAGAAGGACGGATCAGCTCCAGGCCGAAGCGAATGCCTGCCAGATAGTCGTCGATGCAGCGCATGATCAGTTCGCTGCGCCAGTGGTCGCGTTGGTCCATTAATTGTTCGCGGGTCAACCACTTGGCGCCGACGATGCCGTCGTCCAGTTGATAATCGGGGTGGTGCTTCAGGGGTTTGGCGATGAAGCAGACCCGTTGATAGGTCACGCCGTTGCTCGGGGCGGTGTACAGATAAATGCCCAGCACGCCGGTCGGCTCGACGTCCCAACCGGTTTCCTCGAGGGTCTCGCGCACGGCGGCTTCGATCAGGGTCTCGTCCGGGTCCAGATGGCCGGCGGGCTGGTTGAGTACCGTTCGTCCGTGTTTGGTTTCCTCGACCATCAGGAAACGGCCGTTGTCTTCGACGATGGTGGCGACGGTGATGTGGGGTTGCCAGTCCATGAAAGTCCCTCAAATTCGAACATTGAAACACGGTCAGTGTGGGAGCGGGCTTGCTCGCGAACGCGGTCGGTCAGTCAATAAACGTGTTGAATGATAAAACGATTTCGCGAGCAAGCCCGCTCCCACAGGGGGATCGTGCCCGACAGTAAGTCCCGGAAACAGAAACCCCGGCACTGGGCCGGGGCTTCTTTAGAGCATTACAACCTTAAACCAGTGCAGCGATCGCCGCGTTGAGCGTGGCGCTCGGACGCATGGCTTTGCTGATCAGCTCGGCATTGGCGTGGTAGTAACCGCCGATGTCCACTGGCTTGCCTTGAACGGCGTTGAGTTCGGCAACGATGGTTGCTTCGTTCTCGGTCAGGGTCTTGGCCAGGGTCGCGAACTGCGCTTGCAGTGCAGCGTCTTCAGTCTGGGCGGCCAGGGCCTGGGCCCAGTACAGCGCCAGGTAGAAGTGACTGCCGCGGTTGTCGATGTTGCCGACTTTGCGCGATGGCGACTTGTTGTTGTCCAGGAACTGGCCGGTGGCCTGGTCCAGGGTCTTGGCCAGAACCAGCGCCTTCGGGTTGTCGTAGGTCACGCCCAGGTGTTCCAGAGACGCGGCCAGGGCCAGGAACTCACCCAGGGAATCCCAACGCAGGAAGTTCTCTTCCAGCAGCTGTTGCACGTGCTTCGGAGCCGAACCGCCAGCGCCGGTTTCGAACAGGCCACCGCCGTTCATCAGCGGCACGATCGACAGCATCTTGGCGCTGGTGCCCAGTTCCATGATCGGGAACAGGTCGGTCAGGTAGTCGCGCAATACGTTGCCGGTCACCGAGATGGTGTCCTTGCCTTCGCGGGTGCGCTGCAGGGTGTACTTCATGGCATCGACCGGCGCCATGATCTGGATGTCCAGACCGGCAGTGTCGTGATCTTTCAGGTAAGCCTGAACTTTCTCGATCACCACGCCGTCGTGGGCGCGCATCGGGTCCAGCCAGAAGATAGCCGGGGTGCTGCTGGCGCGGGCACGGTTGACGGCCAGTTTGACCCAGTCCTGGATCGGCGCGTCCTTGGTCTGGCACATGCGGAAGATGTCACCGGCTTCAACAGCCTGTTCCATCAGCACGGTGCCTTTGCTGTCGGTCACGCGAACCACGCCGTCGGCCTTGATCTGGAAGGTCTTGTCGTGGGAACCGTACTCTTCGGCTTTCTTCGCCATCAGGCCAACGTTTGGCACGCTGCCCATGGTGGTCGGATCGAAGGCGCCATTGGCCTTGCAGTCTTCGATGACAGCCTGGTAGATGGTGGCGTAGCAACGGTCCGGGATCACGGCCTTGGTGTCGTGCAGCTGGCCATCGGTGCCCCACATCTTGCCGGAGTCACGGATCATGGCGGGCATCGAGGCGTCGACGATGACGTCGCTCGGCACGTGCAGGTTGGTGATGCCCTTGTCGGAGTTGACCATGGCCAACGACGGACGAACGGCGTAAACGGCCTGGATGTCCGCTTCGATCTGCGCTTGCTGCTCGGCCGGCAGGGCCTTGATGCGAGCGTACAGGTCGCCGATACCGTTGTTCAGGTTGAAGCCGATCTGCGCCAGCACGTCAGCGTGCTTGGCCAGTGCGTCCTTATAGAACTCGGCAACGATCTGGCCGAACATGATCGGGTCGGAGACCTTCATCATGGTGGCTTTCAAGTGAACCGACAGCAGCACGCCCTGTTGCTTGGCGCTTTCGATTTCGGCGGCGATGAAGGCGCGCAGAGCGTTTTTGCTCATGACGGCGCAATCGAGGATCTCGCCAGGCTGGACGCTGGTTTTTTCTTTCAGGACGGTGGCGGTGCCGTCCTTGGCGATCAGTTCGATCTTCACGGCGTCAGCGGCGTCGATCAGGGCGGCTTTTTCGCTGCCGTAGAAATCACCGGTGCTCATGTGCGCGACGTGGGACTTGGAGTCCGCAGCCCAGGCGCCCATCTTGTGCGGGTGCTTGCGTGCATAGTTCTTGACCGACAGCGGGGCGCGGCGATCGGAGTTGCCTTCGCGCAGGACCGGGTTCACGGCGCTGCCCTTGACCTTGTCGTAACGGGCCTTGGCTTCTTTGTCGGCGTCGCTGGTCACGGTTTCCGGGTAGTCCGGCAGGTTGTAACCCTGGGCTTGCAGTTCCTTGATCGCGGCTTGCAGTTGCGGAACCGAGGCGCTGATGTTCGGCAGCTTGATGATGTTGGCTTCAGGCGTAACGGCCAGGTCGCCCAGTTCGGCGAGGTGGTCGGCTACGGCTTTGTCACCCAGTTGCTCGGGGAAGCTGGCCAGGATGCGCCCTGCAAGAGAGATATCGCGGGTTTCCACGGCGATATCAGCCGAGGCGGTGAAGGCCTCTACGATAGGCAACAGTGAATAGGTGGCGAGGGCTGGAGCTTCGTCGGTGAAGGTATAGATGATCTTCGAGCGGGTGGGCATATTCGGATTAACTCTCTCTTCTTTGCTAAAGCGTGCGCAGAAACTCGAGGGGCGCCGGGTAAGCGCGTTCGTTCAAAGTCATCCATGAGTCGAATGTCGAGGTTTCTATGCGGTGATGTTGGGTGCATCAGTCGAGCGTCAAGCAGGTGGGCTGCGGTAACAACCCGGCTTTTGGCGGAAAGTCTCGGCTACGTTTTTCAGCAGCAGGAGAGGTCGGCCGTCGTGACCCGATGGTCAGCGGGCGGCATTATACATAGGTAGCTGGCAATCTGCCGATGGTTCATGTGAATCGATTCTCGTCCATTGGTCTAAAGGTCGCAGGGGCGGATCGCGCGCAGGGTCATTCGTCGTGCTTGAGTCTGGCGCTTTTCCCTTGCTTTTCAGGCTTGTAGATCGTTCATCGCACAGCTTTGCGGCAGAACGACGGAACATAGGGTTTGCGCGTTGATTTAACTGGGTTACGCTCGAACCAAGCCAGATGTTCAATCCAATCAATGGAGTTCAGCATGGGTTACAAGAAGATTCAGGTTCCAGCCGTCGGTGCCAAAATCACCGTCAATGCAGACCATTCTCTCAATGTTCCTGACAATCCGATCATTCCGTTTATTGAAGGCGACGGCATTGGCGTGGACGTCAGTCCCGTCATGATCAAAGTGGTTGATGCTGCAGTGGAAAAGGCCTACGGGGGCAAGCGCAAGATTTCCTGGATGGAAGTCTACGCTGGCGAGAAAGCCACCCAGGTCTACGACCAGGACACCTGGCTGCCTCAGGAAACCCTGGATGCCGTGAAAGATTACGTCGTCTCCATCAAGGGCCCGCTGACCACGCCGGTGGGCGGTGGCATCCGTTCGCTCAACGTCGCCCTGCGTCAACAACTCGACCTGTATGTGTGCCTGCGTCCGGTGGTGTGGTTCGAAGGCGTGCCGAGCCCGGTGAAAAAGCCTGGCGACGTCGACATGGTGATTTTCCGCGAGAACTCCGAAGACATCTATGCCGGTATCGAATGGAAAGCCGGCTCGCCGGAAGCCAACAAGGTCATCAAGTTCCTGAAAGAAGAAATGGGCGTGACCAAGATCCGTTTCGATCAGGACTGCGGCATCGGCATCAAGCCGGTGTCGAAGGAAGGCACCCAGCGTCTGGTGCGCAAGGCCCTGCAATATGTCGTGGATAACGACCGCAAGTCGCTGACCATCGTGCACAAGGGCAACATCATGAAATTCACCGAAGGCGCCTTCAAGGACTGGGGCTATGAGGTGGCGAAGAACGAATTCGGCGCTGAGCTGCTCGATGGCGGCCCGTGGATGAAATTCAAGAACCCGAAAACCGGCCGCGAAGTCATCGTCAAGGACGCCATCGCCGACGCCATGCTCCAGCAGATCCTGCTGCGTCCGGCCGAGTACGACGTGATTGCCACCCTGAACCTGAACGGTGACTACCTGTCCGACGCCCTGGCGGCGGAAGTGGGCGGCATCGGCATCGCGCCGGGCGCCAACCTGTCCGACACCGTGGCCATGTTCGAGGCCACCCACGGTACCGCGCCCAAGTATGCGGGCAAGGACCAGGTCAACCCCGGCTCGGTGATCCTGTCGGCCGAGATGATGCTGCGTCACCTGGGCTGGACCGAGGCGGCGGACCTGATCATCAAGGGCACCAATGGCGCGATCAAGGCCAAGACCGTGACCTATGACTTCGAACGTCTGATGGAAGGCGCCACCCTGGTGTCGTCTTCGGGCTTCGGCGAAGCATTGATCAAACACATGTAAGAAAAACCCAGGCAGCGAAAAAACCGCCCGGCTCGGATTGAGCGGGGCGGTTTTTTTATGACTGGATCAAGGCGGTTCGATTAGCTCAGAGCAGTGTCATGGGTGCTGGTGGGCGCCGCCACGGCGGCCGCATCAGCGTTTTTGACCGCCGCGTCATTAATCTCCACCGCATGCAGGCCCTTGGGGCCCTGAATAATATTGAAGGTGACAGCCTGGCCAGCCTTCAGGGTCTTGTAGCCTTCCATCTTGATGGCCGAGTAGTGGGCAAACAGATCTTCTGTCTTGCCGTCCTCATTGATGAAGCCGTATCCCTTGGCATTGTTGAACCATTTCACCTTGCCGAACGCCATGCTCATATCCCTCTGCAACAGACCCCATCACTGGAGTATCATCCAGTCCATCCGCAGTCGCTTTCTCGAAAAGAAGTTGACTCCGCGGATCTTTTTTACCCACTGTGGGCTCTATTGGTTGTAACACCGTTTTGCCGATAGTCAAGTTGACCCGGCAGTCGGAGTTGAAATCGTACAAAGCCGGCCCCACTACTGTATTCGCACAACTGACGAACCTTTCTTTCCATGCATGCAATCAGCCAGATTCGACTAACATTCAATCAGGATCGCCCTGATTTACACGACGACGATTCCGCAGGCATTGCTGTTCAGGAGGCCAAGCCTGCTTTACAGGCGCCGCCGATGTACAAGGTGGTTTTGTTCAACGATGACTACACACCGATGGATTTCGTCGTCGAAGTGCTCGAGGTGTTTTTTAACCTGAATCGCGAGCTGGCGACCAAGGTCATGCTGGCCGTCCACACAGAAGGACGGGCAGTATGTGGAGTGTTTACCCGCGACATCGCCGAGACCAAGGCCATGCAGGTCAACCAGTACGCCAGGGAAAGCCAGCATCCGCTACTCTGTGAAATCGAGAAGGACGGTTAATCGCCGGACACTTGGGTATGAGGTGAAGCTATGTTAAACCGCGAGCTCGAAGTCACCCTCAATCTTGCCTTCAAAGAGGCACGCTCGAAACGTCATGAGTTCATGACTGTCGAGCACCTCCTGCTGGCCCTATTGGACAATGAGGCTGCCGCCACCGTTTTGCGGGCGTGCGGCGCAAACCTCGACAAACTCAAGCATGACCTGCAGGAGTTCATCGACTCCACCACGCCATTGATCCCCGTACACGACGAGGACCGCGAGACCCAGCCAACCCTGGGCTTCCAGCGTGTGCTGCAGCGTGCTGTGTTCCACGTACAGAGCTCGGGCAAGCGCGAAGTGACCGGCGCCAACGTGCTGGTCGCGATCTTCAGTGAGCAAGAGAGTCAGGCAGTGTTCCTGCTGAAACAGCAGAGCGTTGCCCGTATCGATGTCGTCAACTACATCGCCCATGGCATTTCCAAGGTGCCAGGGCACGGCGATCACTCCGAGGGCGAGCAAGATATGCAGGACGACGAGGGCGGTGAGTCTTCTTCTTCAGGCAATCCGCTGGATGCTTATGCCAGCAATCTCAACGAACTCGCGCGCCAGGGTCGCATCGACCCGTTGGTGGGGCGTGAGCTGGAGGTCGAGCGCGTTGCGCAGATCCTGGCGCGTCGTCGCAAGAACAATCCGCTGTTGGTGGGCGAGGCGGGCGTGGGTAAAACCGCGATTGCCGAAGGCCTGGCCAAGCGCATTGTCGACAACCAGGTGCCGGACCTGCTGATCAACAGCGTCGTTTACTCTCTGGATCTGGGTGCACTGCTGGCAGGCACCAAGTACCGCGGTGATTTCGAGAAGCGCTTCAAGGCGTTGCTCAACGAGCTGAAAAAACGGCCCCAGGCGATCCTGTTCATCGACGAGATCCACACCATCATTGGTGCCGGTGCGGCGTCCGGTGGCGTCATGGATGCCTCGAACCTGCTCAAGCCGCTGCTGTCGTCCGGCGATATTCGCTGCATCGGTTCGACCACCTTCCAGGAGTTCCGCGGGATCTTCGAGAAGGACCGTGCCCTGGCCCGGCGCTTCCAGAAGGTCGACGTGTCGGAGCCTTCGGTGGAAGACACCATTGGCATTCTGCGCGGCCTGAAAGGGCGTTTCGAAAGCCATCACAACATCGAATACAGCGATGAAGCCTTGCGTGCCGCTGCCGAACTGGCGTCGCGCTACATCAATGACCGGCACATGCCGGACAAGGCCATCGATGTCATCGACGAGGCGGGTGCCTACCAGCGCCTGCAACCGGTCGAGAAGCGCGTCAAACGCATCGAAGTGCCTCAGGTCGAGGACATCGTCGCGAAAATCGCGCGGATTCCGCCAAAACACGTCACCAGCTCCGACAAAGAGCTGCTGCGTAACCTCGAGCGTGACCTGAAGCTGACCGTGTTCGGTCAGGATGCGGCGATCGATTCGCTGGCCACCGCGATCAAGCTGTCCCGTGCGGGCCTCAAGTCGCCGGACAAACCGGTCGGTTCGTTCCTGTTCGCAGGGCCTACCGGCGTCGGCAAGACCGAGGCCGCACGGCAACTGGCCAAGGCGCTGGGCGTCGAGCTGGTTCGCTTCGACATGTCCGAGTACATGGAGCGCCACACCGTATCGCGTCTGATCGGTGCGCCTCCAGGATATGTCGGGTTCGACCAGGGCGGCCTGTTGACCGAAGCCATCACCAAACAGCCACATTGCGTGCTGCTGCTCGATGAAATCGAGAAAGCGCATCCGGAAGTCTTCAACTTGCTGCTGCAGGTCATGGACCACGGTACGCTGACCGACAACAACGGGCGCAAGGCGGACTTCCGTAACGTGATCGTCATCATGACGACCAACGCCGGTGCCGAAACCGCGGCGCGTGCTTCGATCGGCTTCACGCTGCAGGATCACTCGTCCGATGCGATGGAAGTCATCAAGAAAAGCTTCACGCCGGAATTCCGCAACCGTCTGGACACCATCATCCAGTTTGGTCGCCTCAGTCACGAGGTTATCAAGAGCGTGGTGGACAAGTTCCTCATCGAGCTTCAGGCGCAGTTGGAAGACAAGCGTGTACTGCTGGAAGTCACCGACGCGGCCCGCAGCTGGCTGGCGGCCGGTGGTTACGACGCAATGATGGGGGCTCGACCCATGGCCCGTTTGATCCAGGACAAGATCAAGCGCCCACTGGCGGAGGAGATTCTCTTTGGCGAACTGGCCGAACATGGCGGTGTGGTACACATCGACATCAAGGACGGCGAACTGACCTTCGAGTTCGAGACCACGGCCGAAATGGCCTGACGTTTAGAAGCAAAACAAAAAGGCGCCGAAAGGCGCCTTTTTGTTGCCTGTCAGAAATTGGGCTGTCGCCGTAGATTCCCTGTGGGAGCGGGCTTGCTCGCGAAGATGTCAGCACATACAACATTGATGCGAATTGGCCCACCGCTTTCGCGAACAAGCCCGCTCCCACAGGGTTTGGTGTGATGGCAGCTAAATCGTGCACAAACAAAAACGCCCGGCATGGGCCGGGCGTCTTGTATTGACTTGATTAGCGAGCGGGCCCTATCACAGTAGGAGCGAGCTTGCTCGCGATGGTCGTCAACGATGATGCGGGGAGTCTGACTTGACGCGGTACTCTCAGGTTTTTCGCGAGCAAGCTCACTCCGACCTTAGCGAGCGCGGTAAGTGATGCGCCCTTTGCTCAAGTCATAGGGCGTCAGCTCGACGCGCACTTTGTCGCCGGTAAGAATACGAATGTAGTTCTTGCGCATCTTGCCGGAAATATGCGCGGTTACGACGTGCCCATTTTCCAACTCCACGCGAAACATGGTGTTGGGCAGGGTGTCGACGACAGTGCCTTCCATTTCGAAGCTGTCTTCTTTCGACATGCAGTAAAGCCCTCGGTGTCCAGTGAATGGCCCGGTGCAACTGCGCCAGGCAAAAGCGGCGTGCATTGTGCCCGAAAAGTGGGGTTCAAGCCAAGGGGTTTAGGGCGTGCTCTAGTTCAGAACGACCCAGCGCTGGTTAACCAGCAGCTCAATGGGGCGATATTGGGTCTTGTAACTCATTTTTTTGCAGTTTTTGATCCAGTAGCCCAGGTACACCGCTTCAAGCCCCAGCCGCCGGGCCTCGGCAATTTGCCAGAGAATGGCGAAACGGCCCAGGCTGCGTCGCTCTTCAGAGGGTTCATAGAAGGTATAGACCGCCGACAGACCGTTCGGCAGAAGGTCGGTGACGGCAATCGCCACCAGCCGGCCTTCGAGGCGGAATTCGTAGAAGCGTGAGAAGGGCAGGTCGCGGACCAGGAAGGTGGAAAACTGATCGCGACTCGGTGGGTACATGTCGCCATCGGCGTGGCGCTGTTCGATATAACGCTGATAAAGGTCGAAGTACTCTTCGCTGAAGCCGGGTTTGGCCGGACGGACCTGCAAGTCGGCGTTGCGTTTGAAAATCCGCTTCTGCTGGCGGTTGGGCGAGAACTGCGCCACGGGAATGCGCGCCGGCACGCAGGCATTGCAGTTCTGGCAATGAGGGCGGTACAGGTGGTCGCCGCTGCGACGAAAACCCATTTCCGACAGGTCTGCGTAGACATGCACATCCATGGGCTGGCTGGGATCGAGGAACAGGGTCGTGGCCTGCTCCTCGGGCAGATAACTGCAAGAGTGGGGCTGAGTGGCATAGAACTTCAAGCGCGCCAACTCGGTCATGATCAACCCTCGGTAAAAGCTTTTGATTAATTGTAAGCCACGCTGAGAAAAGTCGCTCAGCAAACCCAGGTTGCACGGCTGGGTTGATCGATATATTGCGACAAGTAACCGGCAAACGCGCTGCGGGGGATCGCCCGCGCACCCAGGCTGTGCAGGTGATCGGTGGGCATCTGGCAGTCGATCAGCACAAAGCCCGCGTCCTTGAGATGGCGCACCAGCGTGGCGAAACCGAATTTGGAAGCGTTGTCGGCGCGGCTGAACATCGACTCACCGAAGAACAGCCGGCCCATCGCCAGGCCATACAAACCACCGACCAGCGTGCCATGGTCCCAGACTTCCACCGAGTGCGCGTAACCACGCTTGTGCAGTTCCAGGTAGGCGTCCTGCATGGCTTCGGTGATCCAGGTGCCGTCGGCATAGTCCCGCGGCGCGGCGCAGGCACGGATGACCGCGGCGAAATCCTGATCGAACGTCACTTGATAGCGCTGTTGGCGCAGCAACTTGTTCAGGCTGCGGGAAACGTGCAGTTCGTCGGGAAACAATACCGTGCGCGGGTCCGGCGACCACCAGAGGATCGGCTGGCCTTCGGAAAACCACGGAAAGCAGCCGTGCCGGTAGGCCTTGATCAACCGGTCGGCGGACAGGTCGCCACCGGCCGCCAGCAAACCGTTGGGGTCGCGCATGGCTTTTTCCAGCGCAGGGAAAGTCAGGGAGTTGCGTTGTAACCAAGTCAGCATGGCGTCCGGGCTTGCAGAAGGGGAGGGCGGTGGCGGACGCATGGCCCGCCACCCAGTGTGCCGTTAAACAACGGGAATGTCGTCGAGGTATTTTTCCGCGTCAAGGGCTGCCATGCAGCCGGCGCCGGCGGAAGTCACTGCCTGGCGATAGACGTGATCGGCCACGTCGCCCGCGGCAAACACGCCTGCAATGGCGGTGGCCGTGGCGTTGCCTTCGCTGCCACTCTTGATCACCAGATAGCCATCGCGCATGTCCAGTTGGCCTATGAACAGATCGGTGTTGGGCTTGTGACCGATGGCGATGAATACACCGGTCAGCGCCAGTTCGCTGATCTGGCCGCTATGGCTGTCGCGCAGGCGGGCGCCGGTCACGCCGCTGGCATCGCCCAGCACCTCGTCCAGGTTCTGGTTCCAGTGCAAGCGGATATTGCCGTTGGCGGCCTTGTCGAAGAGTTTGTCCTGCAGGATTTTCTCCGAGCGCAGCTTGTCGCGACGGTGAATCAGATGCACTTCCTTGGCGATGTTCGACAGATACAGGGCTTCTTCAACCGCGGTATTGCCGCCACCGACCACGGCGACCACTTGGTTGCGGTAGAAAAATCCATCGCACGTGGCGCAGGCGGAGACCCCTTTGCCGGCGAACGTTTCTTCCGATGGCAGCCCCAGATACTGTGCCGAGGCGCCGGTGGCAATGATCAACGCGTCGCAGGTATAAGTGCCGCTGTCGCCGGTCAATTGGAAGGGGCGCTGTTGCAACTTGGCGGTGTGGATGTGGTCGTAAACGATCTGTGTATCAAAGCGCTCGGCGTGTTTTTGCATGCGCTCCATCAGGGCAGGTCCGGTGAGGCCTTCGACGTCACCCGGCCAGTTGTCGACTTCGACGGTGGTGGTGAGCTGGCCACCTGCCTGTATGCCAGTGATGACAACGGGTTTGAGGTTGGCGCGGGCGGCATACACGGCAGCGCTGTAACCGGCAGGGCCGGAACCCAGAATGATCAGGCGGTGATGCTGCGCTTCGCTCATAAAAACACCTCATAAGCCTTTGTCACAAAAGAGAATGCATGCTCAAATTGAGTCGCATGCAACGGACTTTTGACTATGCTGTACCCAGTGTTTCAAACATGGCATCGGACGAACAAACCCGTACAATGCCTGGCTGTCACAGTGGCTGTAACAAATCAGCAGTGCGCCTCGTGTTTATAAAAGTCGGGGCGCAGTGTTAAAAGTAGTCCCAGTTACGCCCGCTGACTTTTTTACCTGCCTGGATCGGGCAGTTTTTTTGCCAGTTTTTTAAAGACATTCACCAGATGGACGCGCCCATGGCGCAGGAATAGAAGCGTTTTGAAGAAATCCACCGAAGCACCCAAGACAGTCGTTCCGCTCTGGCGCCAGCATTTGCACTACCGCCTCAAGGAAGGTGCATTGATCGCCATCGGTGCGTTGTGCCTGTTCCTGATGATGGCCTTGCTGACCTACGGCAAGGACGATCCGGGCTGGAGCCATAACAGCAAGATCGACGACGTGCAGAATTTCGGCGGGCCAGCGGGGTCCTACAGCGCCGACATCCTGTTCATGGTGCTGGGTTACTTCGCTTACATCTTCCCGTTGTTGCTGGCGATCAAGGCTTACCAGATCTTTCGCCAACGCCACGAACCTTGGCAGTGGAGCGGCTGGCTGTTCTCCTGGCGCCTGATCGGCCTGGTGTTTCTGGTGCTGTCCGGCGCTGCGCTGGCGCATATCCATTTCCATGCTGCCACCGGTCTGCCGGCCGGTGCCGGCGGCGCGCTGGGGGAAAGCCTTGGCGATCTGGCCAGGAACGCGCTGAACATCCAGGGCAGCACACTGCTGTTCATCGCCCTGTTCCTGTTCGGCCTGACCGTGTTCACCGACCTGTCGTGGTTCAAGGTGATGGACGTCACCGGCAAGATCACCCTCGATCTGTTCGAACTGTTCCAGGGGGCCGCCAATCGCTGGTGGGCAGCCCGCACCGAGCGCAAGCAACTGGTCGCGCAATTGCGGGAAGTCGACGATCGCGTGCATGACGTGGTCGCGCCAACCGTCACCGACAAGCGCGAGCAGGCCAAGGTCAAGGAGCGCTTGATCGAGCGCGAGCAGGCCTTGAGCAAGCACATGTCCGAGCGCGAAAAACAGGTGCCGCCGGTGATTGCCCCGGCGCCGGTCAAGCCGCCAGCCCCGAGCAAGCGCGTCGAGAAAGAGAAACAGGCACCGTTGTTCGTCGACAGCGCCGTGGAAGGCACCTTGCCGCCGATCTCGATCCTCGACCCCGCCGAAAAGAAACAACTCAATTATTCGCCGGAATCCCTGGCCGCGGTCGGCCACCTGCTGGAAATCAAGCTCAAGGAATTCGGCGTCGAAGTCACCGTGGATTCGATCCACCCGGGCCCGGTGATCACCCGTTACGAAATCCAGCCGGCGGCCGGGGTCAAGGTCAGCCGCATCGCCAACCTCGCCAAGGACCTTGCACGTTCCCTGGCAGTGACCAGCGTGCGGGTGGTGGAAGTGATTCCGGGCAAGACCACCGTCGGTATCGAGATCCCCAACGAAGACCGGCAGATCGTGCGCTTCTCCGAAGTGCTGTCGACCCCCGAGTACGACAACTTCAAGTCGCCGGTCACCCTGGCCCTGGGCCACGACATCGGCGGTAAACCGGTCATCACGGACTTGGCGAAAATGCCCCACCTGCTGGTGGCCGGTACCACCGGTTCCGGTAAGTCGGTGGGTGTGAACGCGATGATCCTGTCGATCCTGTTCAAGTCCGGCCCGGAAGACGCCAAGCTGATCATGATCGACCCGAAAATGCTCGAGCTGTCGATCTACGAAGGCATTCCGCACCTGCTGTGCCCGGTCGTCACCGACATGAAGGACGCCGCCAACGCCCTGCGCTGGAGCGTTGCCGAGATGGAACGTCGCTACAAGCTGATGGCGAAGATGGGCGTTCGGAACCTGTCGGGCTTCAACGCCAAGGTCAAGGAAGCCCAGGACGCCGGCGAGCCGTTGAGCGATCCGCTGTACAAGCGCGAAAGCATCCACGACGAAGCGCCGCTGCTGCAGAAGCTGCCGACCATCGTCGTGGTGGTGGACGAATTCGCCGACATGATGATGATTGTCGGCAAGAAGGTAGAGGAACTGATCGCTCGTATCGCCCAGAAGGCGCGTGCCGCCGGTATTCACTTGATCCTGGCGACCCAGCGGCCTTCGGTGGACGTGATCACCGGTCTGATCAAGGCCAACATTCCGACCCGCATGGCGTTCCAGGTATCGAGCAAGATCGACTCGCGGACCATCATCGACCAGGGCGGCGCCGAACAACTGCTCGGCCATGGTGACATGCTGTACATGCCACCGGGCACCAGTCTGCCGATCCGGGTCCACGGCGCGTTCGTTTCCGACGATGAGGTTCACCGGGTAGTAGAAGCCTGGAAACTGCGCGGCGCGCCGGAGTACAACGACGACATCCTCAACGGTGTCGAAGAGGCGGGCAGCGGCTTTGAAGGCAGCAGCGGCGGTGGCGACGGTGATGATCCAGAGGCTGACGCGCTGTATGACGAAGCGGTGCAGTTCGTTCTGGAAAGCCGACGCGCTTCCATTTCCGCGGTTCAGCGCAAACTGAAGATCGGCTACAACCGCGCCGCACGCATGATCGAGGCTATGGAAATGGCCGGTGTCGTGACGTCCATGAACACCAACGGTTCGCGTGAAGTCCTGGCCCCGGGCCCGGTGCGCGACTGACCGGATTTTGAAAGGGCGGTGCTCCGTGGCGCCGCCCGCACTCCCACGAATGTTATGAGGACTCCCATGCGTCTTATCCGCATGCTGTTGCTGCCGGTACTGGCCCTGACCACGCTTTCGGCCCACGCCGATGACAAGGACGTGGCGCGCCTGACTCAATTGCTGGAAAAATCCCAGACCCTGAGCGCACGTTTCTCCCAATTGACCCTCGACGGCTCCGGCACCCAGTTGCAGGAAACCGCCGGCCAGATGTCGCTGCAACGTCCTGGCCTGTTCTACTGGCACACCGATGCGCCTCAGGAGCAGTTGGTGGTGTCCGATGGCGCCAAGGTCACCCTGTGGGACCCGGACCTGGAGCAGGCGACCATCAAGAAACTGGACGTGCGCCTGACCCAGACCCCGGCCCTGTTGTTGTCCGGTGATGTGTCCAAGATCAACCAGAGCTTCGACATCAGTGCCAAGGAAGCCGGTGGCGTGATCGACTTCACCCTCAAGCCGAAAACCAAGGACACCCTGTTCGACAGCCTGCGTCTGTCGTTCCGCAATGGCCTGGTCAATGATATGCAACTGATCGACAGCGTCGGCCAGCGCACCAACATCCTGTTCACCGGTGTAAAGGCCAACGAACCGATCCCGGCGTCCAAGTTCAAGTTCGACATCCCCAAGGGTGCGGACGTGATCCAGGAATAAGACGAGACCCCCTGTAGGAGCGAGCATGCTCGCGATGGACGTCAACGATAACGCTGGCAGCCTGACACCCAACGGTGGTCTTGAATCCATCGCGAGCATGCTCGCTCCTACAGTAGAGACGGTGTTCAATTGAGGTTTCAGAGGTAGTGATGGACCTGTTTCGCAGCGCCCCGATCTCTCAGCCCCTGGCCGCGCGTTTGCGTGCGGCCAACCTGGACGAGTACGTCGGTCAGGAGCACGTGCTCGCCCGCGGCAAGCCATTGCGCGAAGCCCTGGAGCAGGGTGCTCTGCATTCGATGATCTTCTGGGGCCCGCCCGGAGTGGGCAAGACCACCCTCGCGCGGTTGCTGGCGGAAGTCTCGGAGGCGCATTTCGAAACGGTTTCAGCGGTGCTGGCCGGTGTGAAGGAAATCCGTCAGGCGGTGGAAATCGCCAAGCAGCAGGCCGCGCAATATGGTCGGCGCACCATCCTGTTCGTCGACGAAGTGCACCGCTTCAACAAGTCCCAGCAGGATGCTTTCCTACCCTACGTCGAGGACGGTACGCTGATTTTTATCGGCGCGACCACCGAAAACCCCTCGTTCGAACTCAACAACGCCTTGCTCTCTCGCGCCCGGGTCTATGTGCTCAAAAGCCTCGACGAAACCGCGCTGCGCAAACTGGTGCACCGCGCCCTCACCGAAGAACGTGGCCTGGGCAAACGGCAGCTGACCCTCAGTGATGAAGGCTTTCAGATGCTGCTGTCGGCCGCCGATGGCGATGGCCGGCGCCTGCTCAATCTGCTGGAAAACGCCTCGGACCTGGCGGAAGACAACAGCGAAATCGGTGTCGAGCTGCTGCAAAGCCTGCTCGGCGACACCCGCCGGCGGTTCGACAAGGGCGGCGAAGCCTTCTACGACCAGATCTCGGCACTGCACAAATCGGTGCGCGGCTCCAACCCCGACGGCGCGTTGTACTGGTTTGCGCGGATGATCGACGGCGGTTGCGATCCGCTGTACCTGGCCCGTCGCGTGGTGCGCATGGCCAGTGAAGACATCGGCAATGCCGATCCCCGCGCCCTGAGCCTGTGCCTGGCAGCGTGGGAAGTGCAGGAGCGGCTGGGCAGTCCCGAAGGCGAACTGGCGGTGGCCCAGGCCATCACTTACCTGGCTTGCGCACCGAAGAGCAACGCGGTGTACATGGGTTTCAAGACCGCATTGCGTGCCGCCGCCGAACACGGCTCCCTGGAAGTGCCGCTGCACCTGCGCAACGCGCCGACCAAGTTGATGAAACAGTTGGGCTACGGTGACGAATACCGTTATGCCCACGATGAACCCGACGCCTACGCCGCCGGGGAAGACTATTTCCCGGAAGAGCTTGACCCTATTCCCTTCTATCAGCCGGTGCCCCGTGGCCTGGAGCTGAAAATCGGCGAAAAGCTCAATCACCTGGCGCAACTCGATCGTCTAAGCCCCCGACAGCGGAGAAAATAGTGCTTCCTTTGATCGTTGCGGTTTCCGTCGGCGGGATCGCCGGCACGCTTTTGCGCTTCGCCACCGGTAACTGGATCAACGCTAATTGGCCGCGGCACTTCTATACCGCGACGCTGGCCGTTAATATCGTGGGCTGTTTGCTGATCGGCGTTCTATACGGTCTGTTTTTGATTCGCCCGGAGGTGCCCATTGAGGTGCGTGCCGGGTTGATCGTCGGCTTCCTCGGAGGCCTGACGACTTTTTCATCCTTTTCACTGGATACGGTGCGCCTGCTGGAAAGCGGGCAAGTGCCGCTGGCCCTGGGCTATGCGGCCATCAGCGTATTCGGCGGGCTGCTCGCCACCTGGGCCGGCCTGTCCTTGACCAAACTTTGATAACGAGAGACCGACATGCTCGATTCCAAACTGTTACGTAGCAACCTTCAGGACGTAGCGGACCGCCTGGCATCCCGTGGTTACAAGCTGGATGTCGCGCGCATCGAAGCGCTGGAAGAACAGCGCAAGACCGTCCAGACCCGCACCGAAGCACTGCAGGCTGAACGTAATGCGCGCTCCAAATCCATCGGTCAGGCCAAGCAGCGCGGCGAAGACATCGCGCCGTTGATGGCCGACGTCGAGCGCATGGCGGGGGAGTTGAGCGCCGGTAAGACCGAATTGGACGCGATCCAGTCGGAGCTGGATTCGATCGTGCTGGGCATTCCCAACCTGCCCCACGAATCGGTGCCGGTCGGCGAAGACGAAGACGGCAACGTCGAAGTGCGCCGCTGGGGCACGCCGACCGCGTTCGACTTCCCGGTCCAGGACCACGTCGCCCTGGGCGAGAAGTTCGGCTGGCTGGATTTTGAAACCGCCGCCAAGCTGTCCGGCGCGCGTTTCGCCTTGCTGCGCGGTCCGATTGCCCGCCTGCACCGCGCCCTGGCGCAATTCATGATCAACCTGCACGTCACCGAGCACGGCTACGAAGAGGCCTACACGCCTTATCTGGTCCAGGCCCCGGCGCTGCAAGGCACCGGTCAGCTGCCGAAATTCGAAGAAGACCTGTTCAAGATCGCCCGCGAAGGCGAAGCCGATCTGTACCTGATCCCGACCGCTGAAGTGTCGCTGACCAACATCGTCGCCGGTGAAATCGTCGATTCGAAACTGCTGCCGATCAAGTTCGTCGCCCACACGCCATGCTTCCGCAGCGAAGCCGGTGCGTCGGGTCGCGACACCCGCGGCATGATCCGCCAGCACCAGTTCGACAAGGTCGAGATGGTGCAGATCGTCGAGCCGTCGAAATCGATGGAGGCGCTGGAAGGCCTGACCGCCAACGCCGAGAAAGTCCTGCAACTGCTGGAGCTGCCGTACCGCACCCTGGCGCTGTGCACCGGTGACATGGGCTTCAGCGCCGTCAAGACCTACGACCTGGAAGTGTGGATTCCAAGCCAGGACAAATACCGTGAGATCTCGTCGTGCTCCAACTGCGGCGATTTCCAGGCTCGCCGCATGCAGGCGCGTTTCCGCAACCCGGAAACCGGCAAGCCGGAACTGGTGCACACCCTCAACGGTTCCGGCCTGGCGGTCGGTCGTACCCTGGTGGCCGTGCTGGAAAACTACCAGCAGGCCGACGGTTCGATCCGTGTGCCGGACGTATTGAAGCCGTACATGGGTGGCCTCGAGGTCATCGGCTAAATGGACTATCTGCCGCTGTTCCATAACCTGCGCGGCAGTCGTGTGTTGGTCGTCGGTGGGGGGGAAATTGCGCTGCGCAAATCCCGCCTGCTGGCCGACGCCGGTGCGCTGCTGCGGGTGGTTGCACCACAGATCGAACAGCAATTGCGCGAACTGGTCACTGCCAGCGGTGGCGAGTGCGTGCTGCGCGGCTATGTCGAGGCGGACCTGGACGGTTGCGGGCTGATCATCGCCGCCACCGATGACGAATCGCTCAACGCGCAAGTCTCCGCCGATGCCCACCGGCGTTGCGTGCCAGTCAACGTGGTGGATGCACCGGCGCTGTGCAGCGTGATCTTCCCGGCGATCGTCGACCGCTCGCCGCTGGTCATCGCGGTGTCCAGCGGTGGCGATGCCCCGGTGCTGGCGCGATTGATCCGGGCCAAGATCGAAACCTGGATTCCTTCCACCTACGGTCAGTTGGCTGGTTTGGCGGCGCGTTTTCGGACCCAGGTGAAAAACCTGTTCCCGGATGTGCAGCAACGTCGCGCATTCTGGGAAGACGTTTTTCAGGGCCCGATCGCCGATCGGCAACTGGCCGGGCAGGGCGCTGAAGCCGAGCGTTTGCTGCAGGCGAAAGTCGATGGCGAAGCACCGGTGGCCACCGGTGAGGTGTATCTGGTGGGCGCCGGCCCCGGTGATCCGGACCTGCTGACCTTCCGCGCCTTGCGCCTGATGCAGCAAGCCGACGTGGTGCTGTACGACCGTCTGGTGGCGCCGGCGATTCTCGAACTGTGTCGTCGTGATGCCGAACGGGTGTACGTCGGCAAGCGCCGCGCCGATCACGCCGTGCCTCAGGATCAGATCAACCAGCAATTGGTGGACCTGGCCAAGGCCGGCAAACGTGTGGTGCGGTTGAAGGGCGGCGATCCGTTCATCTTCGGCCGTGGCGGGGAAGAGATCGAGGAACTGGCGGCCCATGGCATTCCGTTCCAGGTGGTGCCGGGTATCACGGCCGCCAGCGGTTGTGCGGCCTATGCCGGGATTCCGCTGACTCACCGCGATTACGCGCAGTCGGTGCGGTTCGTCACCGGGCATCTCAAGGACGGTTCCACTGATCTGCCCTGGGCCGACCTGGTCGCGCCGGCGCAGACCCTGGTGTTCTACATGGGCCTGGTGGGCTTGCCGATCATCTGTGAGCAACTGATCCGGCACGGTCGCGCCGCCGATACCCCGGCAGCACTGATCCAGCAGGGCACCACGGTCAATCAGCGGGTATTTACCGGCACTTTGGCCGACCTGCCGACTCTGGTGGCGGAGCATGAAGTGCATGCACCGACCCTGGTGATCGTCGGGGAAGTGGTGCAACTGCGCGAGAAACTGGCGTGGTTTGAAGGGGCTCAGGGGCAGGTCTAGGACCGCGCCGCCCCTATTCGCGAGCAAGCCCGCTCCCACATTCGACCGCGTTTTCACAGGAGAACACGGTTAAATGTGGGAGCGGGCTTGCTCGCGAAAGGGCCCTCGAAATCGGCAAAAATCTCAACCTTTTCGCCAAACCCCTTTCCCACCCAACCGCGCCCGATCATGGGCCACGGTGAAATCCTGCGCCGGGCCCTTCGGCACGACACCCGTCGGGTTGATGGTCTTGTGGCTACCGTAGTAGTGATTTTTGATGTGCTGGAAATCCACCGTCTCGGCAACCCCCGGGATCTGGTACATCTCCCGCAGCCAGTTCGACAGGTTCGGATAATCGGCAATGCGCCGCAGATTGCACTTGAAGTGGCCGTGATACACCGCATCAAACCGGATCAGGGTCGTGAACAGCCGCACATCCGCTTCGGTCAGGTACTCGCCTACCAGGTAACGATTGGTGCTGAGCAAAGCCTCCAGTCGATCCAGTTCGGCAAACACATCATCGAAGGCTTCTTCATACGCCTGCTGCGAGGTGGCAAACCCGGCGCGGTACACACCGTTGTTCACTGCCGGATAAATGCGCTCGTTCAACGCATCGATCTCGCCGCGCAGCGCTTGCGGGTAAAGATCCAGATCATTGCCGGTCAGATCATCGAAGGCGCTGTTGAACATGCGGATGATTTCCGACGATTCATTGCTGACGATGCGGTTCTGCTGTTTGTCCCAGAGCACCGGCACGGTCACGCGGCCGGTGTAGTCGGCGGTATCAGCGGTATAGCGCTGGTGCATGAAGTCGAAGTGGTCGAGTTTGTCACCGGTCGAGCCCAGCGACTGGTCGAAGGTCCAGCCGTTTTCCAGCATCAGCCAACTGACCACCGACACGTCGATCAGGCTTTCCAGACCCTTGAGCTTGCGCACGATCAGCGTGCGATGGGCCCACGGACAGGCGAGGGAGACATAGAGGTGATAGCGGCCGGCCTCTGCAGCAAAGCCACCGACACCGCTCGGGCCGGGTTGGCCGTCGGCCGTGACCCAGTTGCGGCGCTGCGCCTGTTCACGCTGGAACGCGCCGTCCTTGCTGCTTTCGTACCATTTGTCCTGCCAACGACCTTCAACTAACAAACCCATGTCCGAGACTCCTCAACCGATAAGTGTTGGAGAGGAGTCTATGCCGCTGAGTTCGATATAAAAGCGCAAAAGTCGGGAAGCTATGTTCGATTAAATCGATCGATCCCGGGCGTCCCAATAATGCTGGGCGGTTTCGAAGGCTTGCTCGCGGGTTTGCCCCAGGCCACGCAAGGCCAGGGCCATGGTGGCGATCAGGGCCATGTGCGGATAGCTGTCAACCACCTCACCCCGCCACACGGCCTTGAGGTGCCCGGGGTCGAGGCTGGCGGGTTTGACGTGGCGCTGGCTCGACAGTTGCGGCCATTCTTCATCCCAACTTTCACCGCCGGTGGTGCCGTACAGATGGCTGTCGGCATCCGGGTTGATCTCGATCTCGCCACCGTCGCCCTTGACCACGATCGCCGTATCGCCCAGCAAGCCGCTGGCATCGCGATGCACCGCCTGATACCCAGGGTGGAAAATGCTTTGCAGGCCGCAGCGGGCACCCAGCGGATTGAGGATCCGCGCCAGGGAATGAATCGGTGAACGCAGGCCCAACGTGTTACGCAGGTCGATCATGCGCTGCAACTGTGGCGCCCAGTCCACCAGCGGCATAAACGCCAGGCCGCCGTTATCCAGCGCCGAGCCCACCTGCTGCCAGTTACGGCACAGCGGGATCTGCAACGCATCCAGCAACTGCTCGCTGTACAGCCGGCCCGCCGTGTGCGCGCCGCCGCCATGCATGAAAATCCGCACGCCGTTCTGCGCCAGGCACTTGGCCGCCAGCAAGTACCACGGCAGGTGGCGCTTTTTGCCGGCATAGGTCGGCCAATCCAGGTCGACACGCAATGCCGGTGCCTGCAAACGCTCACGCAAGGCCTCGGTGAAGCCGGCCATTTCCTCGGCGCTTTCTTCCTTGTGCCGCAGCAGCATGAGGAATGCGCCGAGCTGGGTCTGCTCGACCTGTTCGTCGAGAACCATGCCCATGGCGGCGCGGGCTTCTTCACGGGTCAGGTCGCGGGCGCCGCGCTTGCCTTTGCCGAGGATCCGCACGAACTGGGCAAACGGATGTTCGGCGGGCGTTTGGAGGGTCAGCGCTGGGTAGTCGGTCATAGGCAATTCGTCGGTTTGGGCAGGCCCGCCAGTTTGGCGGCGAGTTTGGCGGGGGTGCCTTTGAACAATCGGTTCAGGTGCAGGCTGTTGCCCTTGTCCGGGCCAAGCTTCAATGCGGTGTACTTGATCAACGGTCGGGTGGCCGGCGACAACTGGAATTCGGTGTAGAAGCTGCGCAGCAGTTCGAGGATTTCCCAGTGCTCGGGGCCGAGCTCGATGTCCTCGGCGGCCGCCAGGGCTGTGGCGACGTCAATGGACCAGTCGCTCAGGTCGACCAGGAAACCGTCCTTGTCCAGCTCAATGGCTCTCGCGCCAACCGTCATGCAATTCATAGCCAACTGTTGACCTTGTGATGGTGGATCGACAATTCGACGAACGCCGGGTAATCGATGGCCTCGGCCCATTGCGGAACACCGATGGCCCGGGCCTGGGCGTCTTCGGCCAGCACGTAGAGTTTCAGGCCGCGGGCCATGAGCGTGGTGAACGGCACGGTGCCCGGTTGCAAAGCGTAGGCCGCGTCACCGGACAGCAGCAGCGCATCATCGGCGCCGATCAGCCGCAGGCAAGTGGTCAGGCGATCGTCGCCGAAAGGGGAATGAGACAACACATGCAGAGTCGACATCAGAGGGTGATCACCTGGTCGTAACGGTCAATGAGGGCGGTGATTTGCGCAGCGGCCAATACCCGGGCTTCTTCCAGCGCCAGGGCGCTCGGATCCAGGCCACGCTGCGCCGCGCTGTCGGCGCAGACGAACAGTTCCTCGACACCAAACATCGGCAGGGCCTGCAAGTTGGCGCTCAGGTCTTTCTGTTGCAACGCCTTGGCGTCCTGCTTCGGTGCGAGTTGGAACACGCCGTCATCGAGAAACAGCAGGCCGATCGGCAGGTCGAACGCGCCGCCGGCCAGCACGATGTCCAGGGCTTCACGGGCACTGGTGCCGGACCAGGGTGCCTGGCGGCTGATGATCAACAGGGATTTGGCCATCTCACGCGCCTCCGAAGCAGATCAGGCGGTCGGCATCCTGCACCGCGTCATGCAATTGACCAAGACCGGACAATTCCCAGGGCGTGTCGACGGCCACGGCGTCGCGCTGATAACGGCGCGCTTCTTCCTCATTCAATACGCCACGACGCAGGGCCGCGGCGATGCAGACCACGCCGTCCAGTTGATGATCGCTGACAAAGGCGCGCCACTGCTTGGGCACGTCCAGTTCATCCTGGGGCGTGACCACGCTGGCGGATGCGTTGTAGACGCCGTCCTGGTAGAAAAACAACCGGACGATCTCATGCCCGCCGGCAAGCACGGCCTGGGCGAACAGTAAGGCGCGGCGCGAGGAGGGCGCATGGGCGGCGCAAAACACGGCAATGGCGAACTTCATGACGGACTCGATCAGCGAAACTGCGGCCATGATAAAGCTTTATCGACGGGGCGGCTAAATCGATGTTGTCCGGCGGGCCGCCTTCGCGAGCAAGCCCGCTCCCACAGGTAGTGCGGTGAAATCGAGAACGTCGACATAACACCAAGCCCTGTGGGAGCGGGCTTGCTCGCGAAGACGGCCTGACAGGCAACAAAGCAATCAACGAGGCATATACCCCAACTGCCACCGCCGCGGAATCCTCAGCGACAGCAACCCCAGCACCCCGGCCAGCAACCCACTGGCAAACAGGGCCTTGAGCCCCAGGTGATGTTCCAGCACCGCACCCAGCACCGCGCCGGCGAACATGCCGGCCCAGGGGATCAGTTGCACCCGCCAGCCGTTGCGCCGTTCGCCGAGCATCCAACGCCCCAGCCCGCGGCCGAAACGCGACAAGGCACCGGTGACATAGGTCAGGCCGACCGGCAACCCGTTCACCTCTTCAACGGCGGCATTGAGCATGCCCATGGCAATAATCGCCGCCAGCAGCGCCGGCAGCTGCGACTCATAGGGCCAGGCCGCAGCGGCGCACAGCAGGGCGGCGATGCACAGCAGCAACGGCAGCGCCCGGCGCCCGCCCAGTCGACTGACGACAATCCCCAGTGCATTGCCGACGATGAACGTGACCACCAGCAGCACCAGGCGCAGGGTCAGCCCCAGATCGCCGGCGCTGATGGCGACGGCCATGCGGGTGGTGTTGCCGCTCATGAACGACACGAAATCGCCACTGGCCATGAAGCCGATGGCGTCAGTCATGCCCGCCAGCACCGAGAGCAGCGCCACCAGGATCAGCCCAATGCGCCCGCGCCATTTTTGCGTGTGCAGGTGACCGGGGCTGGCACGGGTGCTGGAAGGTGAGGGGAGCATCGGGTCAGGCGTCCTTGAAGGTGAAGTTACGGAGTGAGTCCATACAAATCACAGTATTCCAGCCAGTCCATACCCGCCATCTCGGCCACTTCCCGGTGCACGTCCATGCGCTGAGCCTGGTATTGCTCGGGCGACGCAACGGTCAGTTGCAGGGTCAGCTCCCAGGCAAACAACCCAAGGCGCTCTGCCTCGGCTTCGAAGGCTTCATGCAAACGCTCGTCGCGAAACTGAGCGAGGGTCTCGCCCTTGGCCTGGGCCAGCAGCGGGTTGAGATTGTCGAGTTCGATGCGCAACTCGGGGCGTTCATCGAGAAATCTGTGCAGAGCCTGTTCGTGTTGCAGCTCGGATGCCGCCATGGTCACTCCTTTGAATGGATTACGAAGACTGCTTCTTGCTGGCCTTGGCCGCTGCCGCCAGACACTCGAGCGCAAATTGCTCGGTGTAGGTCATCTGGATCGGCGTGGTTTCGCCCTTGACCGTGCGTTCGCCGTCGAGAATGTAGCGAATGCGCTTGTCGGTGACGCCCAGGCGCTTGGCGATCCAGGACGGCGTCTGGCCGATCTGGCTGATCAGCTTGTCGGCGTATTCGGTGCTCGGTTTGTAGAACTCGGCGTTGGGTGTCATGAGACTTCCTGGATAAATGTGCGGCGATATTGGCGCGACAGGGTGCGCGAATCGTCGCGCGATGTCGCGGTATAAATGCAGTAAAGCAGAACGAAACGCCGTGCCACGGTGATACAGTCCGCTTTTTCCCGATGAGCGATTGCAATGCGAATTCTGATGGTGGCGCTGGCCGTGACAATGCTGGCCGGTTGCGCAAGCTCGGTGATGAGCGACGCCCGCAGCAAACCCCCGTACAAGACCCTCAACTCCGACAAGCCGGCCAAAGACGTGGCCCAGTGCGTGCAGTTTTCCTGGCAGGACGAAGCGGTGTTCGGTGTCGATGCCAGTGGGTATCTGCAACCGGGCGAGAAGGGCGTCACGACCGTGTACACCCGTTCGGCGGAGTCCTTCGTGGACGTGACCACCGACGCCTCGGGCACGGTGCTGAGCTACTACGCGCAACGGGACGACTTCGTCGCCAAACGCCGACTGGCGGCACTGGCGACCTGTCTGTAACGAACGCCCCCCCACCCTGTAGGAGCGAGCACGCTCGCGATGGACGACAACGATAACGCGGGGAACCTGATACCCCCCAGTGGATTGAAGTCCATCGCGAGCAAGCTCGCTCCTACAGGCGCTTCTGGAAGAAGAAATGCTTGTGTCCCGGTGGGTAATCGGCGATGTGCCCGATCTCGCTGTAACCGCATTTCCTGTAGAACTCCGGCGCCTGGAACTCGAAAGTATCGAGCCACAGCCCGATGCACTTTCTCTCCCGCGCCAGGTCTTCGGCCATCTGCATCAGCTTGGTGCCCATGCCTTGCCCCCGGGCCTGTTCCGGCACCGACAGCAAGTCGATGAACAGCCACTGGTAAAACAACCGGGCGTAGAGCCCGCCGAGGATCTGATCGTTGTCGTCGCGTATCAGCAAGGCAACGTGCTCGGGTATCGCGCCTTCGGCCTTGGACGCGTTGTACGCGCGCAGTGGCGTCAGGATGGCCAGGCGTTCTTCTTCCGTGGGGGTCGGTGAGAACTCGATTCGCAACGTCATGGCTATGTCCTTATGGCTGTGAACCGGCAGCCTATCGCGCTCGCCAGGTTTGTTCCACCCGCATTGGAACCGTCACCTGCGCGCAGATGTCTAGCCTCAAGACGCGTCATTCCAGAACGCTGCCGATGAGGACCCTCCGTGAATATCTTTGAAGCCTTGCGCGAAAGCCACGAGCGCCAGCGTACTTACGCTAAAGCGTTGATCCAGACCAGCGGCGACACCCCGGAGCGGGTCGAGGCCTACAAACAGCTCAAGGCCGAACTCCAGGCTCATGAAACTGCCGAGGAGCGGCATTTCTACATTCCGCTGATGGAGTTCGACAACGGTGTCGACTTCAGCCGCCATGCGATCGCCGAGCACCACGAAATGGATGAGATGATGGAAGAGCTGGACGAGACCGAAATGTCCAGCCCGGCCTGGCTGGCGACCGCGAAGAAACTGTCGGAGAAGGTCCATCATCATCTTAAGGAAGAAGAGCAGAAGTTCTTCCAGATGGCCGGCAAGCTGCTTGACGACAAGCAGAAAGAAACGCTGGCGGGGCAGTACCTCAAGGAATACCAGGAGCAACTTGCCTGAGTCTGTACGCAGAACCCCTGTAGGAGCGAGCATGCTCGCGATGGACGTGAACGATGACGCTGGCAGCCTGACACCCCGCGTTGTCCAGACGTTTTTTCGCGAGCATGCTCGCTCCTACAGGGTCAGAAGCCGGGCAGGCGCGCCGTGCCGGGCCAATGCCCGCCTTCCAGCGTCAGCAATAATTCCTTGGCCTCAAGGCCCCCGGCAAACCCCGTCAATTTCCCTGACGCCCCGATCACCCGATGACAGGGCGCAATGATCGAAATCGGGTTCTTGCCATTGGCCGCACCCACGGCCCGCACGGCGCTCGGGTTGCCGATCTGCTCGGCGATCTGGCTGTAGCTGCGGGTTTCGCCGAAGGGGATGGTCAGCAGCGCCGCCCAGACCTTCTTCTGAAATTCGGTACCGGCAAACTCCAGCTCCAACTCGAAACGATCGCGGGTTCCGGCGAAATATTCCCGCAACTGCTCAGCGGTGCGCATCAGGATCGGGCTGTCCGGCGCTTCGCTCATCGGACCGAGGCGGACTCGGCCGGGCTTGTCGTTTTCCCAGAGGATGGCCGCCAGTCGCGAGCCGTTCGCCACCAGCTTCAACTCGCCGACCGGGGAGGCCAGGGTGGTCCAGGTGTAAGTCATGCCGCGGCTCGCGTGTAATTGTTGAACAAGCGTTAAGGATACTGCCTCGTCGGGGAGGCGCAATACGCAATCTTGACCATACTTCGTACTGCTCTTGAAGCGCTCCCTCTGGATGACAGAGCCCAAAAACAAAAAGAGATCGACTCATGAAGTACGAAATTTTTGCCAAGTCGCTGATGGCGACTTCATTGGCGTTCGCCTGCCTGTCTGCCCATGCGGCTTCTGTCGCGCCGGTCGCCGCTGAAAACGGCATGGTGGTCACTGCCCAGCATCTGGCCAGTCATGTAGGCGTGGATGTGCTCAAAAGCGGCGGCAACGCCGTCGATGCCGCCGTCGCGGTGGGTTACGCGCTGGCCGTGGTGTACCCGGCGGCGGGTAACCTGGGGGGCGGCGGATTCATGACCATCCAACTGGCGGACGGGCGCAAGACCTTCCTCGATTTCCGCGAAAAAGCCCCACTGGCCGCCACCGCCGACATGTACCTCGATAAAGAGGGCAACGTCGTGCCGGACCTGAGCACCCGTGGTCACCTGGCCGTCGGCGTGCCGGGCACCGTGTCCGGTATGGAGCTGGCCCTGAGCAAATACGGGACCAAACCGCGCAAGGATGTGATCGCGCCCGCCATCAAGCTCGCCGAGGACGGTTTCGTGCTGGAGCAGGGCGACGTGGATTTGCTGGACTACGCCACCGATGTGTTCAAGAAGGACATCAAGGATTCCGGGGCAATCTTCCTGAGCAACGGCGAGCCCATGCAGGTCGGGCAGAAACTGGTGCAGAAAGACCTTGCCAAGACCCTGCGGACCATCTCCGAGAAAGGCGCCGACGGCTTCTATAAAGGTTGGGTGGCCGATGCCATCGTCACCTCCAGCCAGGCCAACAAAGGCATCATCACCCAGGCCGACCTCGACAAATACAAGACCCGTGAACTGGCGCCGATCGAGTGCGACTACCGCGGCTACCACGTCGTCTCGGCCCCGCCGCCGAGCTCCGGTGGCGTGGTGATCTGTCAGATCATGAACATCCTCGAAGGCTACCCGATGAAGGACCTGGGCTATCACTCGGCCCAGGGCATGCACTACCAGATCGAAGCGATGCGTCACGCCTATGTCGATCGCAACAGCTACCTGGGTGATCCGGATTTCGTGAAAAACCCGATCGCTCACCTGCTGGATAAAAACTACGCCACCAAGCTGCGCGAAGCGATCAACCCGCAGAAGGCCGGCGTGTCCCGCGACCTCAAGCCCGGTGTGGCGCCCCATGAAGGCAACAACACCACCCACTACTCGATCGTCGACAAATGGGGCAACGCGGTGTCGGTGACCTACACCCTCAACGACTGGTTCGGCGCCGGAGTCATGGCCAGCAAGACCGGGGTCATCCTCAACGACGAAATGGACGACTTCACCTCGAAGATCGGCGTGCCGAACATGTACGGCCTGGTCCAGGGCGAAGCCAACGCCATCGCCCCCGGCAAGGCGCCGCTGTCATCGATGAGCCCGACCATCGTCACCAAGGACGGCAAAGTGGTGATGGTGGTCGGCACGCCGGGTGGCAGCCGCATCATCACCGCCACCTTGCTGACCATGCTCAACGTGATCGACTACGGCATGAACATCCAGGAAGCGGTGGATGCACCGCGCTTCCACCAGCAATGGCTGCCGGAAGAAACCAATCTGGAAACCTTCACCACCAGCCCGGACACGGTGAAGATCCTCGAAAGCTGGGGCCACAAGTTTGCCGGTCCCCAGGATGCCAACCACCTGGCGGCGATCCTGGTCGGCGCGCCGTCGCTGGAGGGCAAACCGGTGGGCAAGAACCGCTTCTACGGGGCTAACGACCCACGGCGCAATACCGGTTTGTCGTTGGGTTACTGACGGTTGTGTTTGAAAGGGGACGGGCTTATGTTCGTCCCCTGATTCATTCACTTTCAAGGAAGGAACCATGTCCACCGCACTGTTAATCATCGACGTCCAGCAGGCCCTGTGTTCAGGCGAGTACGAGTGCTTCGAGATCCAGCGCGTCATCGATACCATCAACCACCTGAGTGCCAGGGCGCGAGCCCGGGGGGTGCCGGTGGTGCTGATCCAGCATGAGGAAGAAGGCGAGCTGTTCAAGCCCGGCAACCCGGGCTGGCAACTGGCCGAAGGGCTGCAAACGGCACCGACCGATCACCGCGTGCGTAAAACCACCGGGGATTCGTTCTACCAGACCCACCTGCAGAAACTGCTGCCCGTGCAGGACTTCGAACGCCTGGTCATCTGCGGCCTGCAAACCGACTACTGCGTCAATGCCACCGTGCGTCAGGCCCACCAACTGGGTTACGACGTGGTGCTGGCCGGCGACGCGCATTCCACTGTCGATAACGGCAACGTGACCGCCGAGGACATCATTGCCGAACACAATAGGGATTGGGCGGACCTGAGCAGCTCCGTGAGCAGGATCGATGTGATGGCGGCCAATGAAATCCGCTTTTGAACCCCTTCGCCACATAGGCCTGCGGCACAACTCGACACTGGGCCTTCCCCTCTCCCTGTTGTTCGCGCCGGGTGCGAAGCAACCCCGATTTTTCAAGTAGCAAACCTCAAGACTCAAGGGTCTACCTCGACCCTGTGGGAGCGGGCTTGCTCGCGAAGGCGGTGTTCCATCGAACATGTGCATTGACTGACACACCGCCTTCGCGAGCAAGCCCACTCCCACAGGATATTTCATGGATCACGTGGCACGACCGCATCTACCGAGGCATTGAAGCGTCGTTCGTGCGACAAGTGGCCGAAAATTAGCGAAGGACTAAACAAGAAACATACGCAATAATGTCTGCACTCGCAGATGCGCCGCAGCCCCCTGTAGGAGCGAGCTCGCTCGCGATGGTCGGCAACGAAAACGTGGGGAACCTGACACCCCGCGGTGTACTCGAGTCCATCGCGAGCGAGCTCGCTCCTACAGTCATCATCATCAATGGACCAAGGAATCAGGTTATCGCCGGAGGCCAGCCTTTCATGGATGCGCTCGCACCGCTGTATCACCACCTGTTCCGCTGGGTAATCGCGCCTGTCAGCGAGCAATTCCTGGGCCTGTTCGACCTCAACGGCCGCCTCTGCGTGGCTTTTCTTTTTACGTCCTATGCCGTCGCTTACTGCCTGTTCCGCCTGCGCAAGTCCCGTGGACTGACCGACGCGACCACGTTCTGGCAATTCCTGGGCGGCAACCGGGTCCATTTTCACCCCTCGGCGCTGCTCGACTGTCGCTACTACTTCGTGCGTGCGATTCTCAAAGTCGTGCTGGTGGTGCCGGTGGTGGGACTGGTCGATCCCTACGTTCTGCGCACGGGCGATTACCTCCGTTTTTTCAGCCACCTGTGGGGCGCGCGGGTGCAGGTCGAGGCGCATCTGGGGTTGTCCCTGCTGTATGGCCTGGGGGTGTTCGTGTTGCAGGACTTCCTGCATTACTGGGCCCATCGCGCCTACCATTCGCGCTACCTGTGGGCCTTCCACAAGGTCCATCATTCGGCGCCAGTGATGGTGCCGGTCACCGCCAGTCGCGTGCACTTCTTGGAGAAAATCATCGAGCGGCTGCTCGACATCGTCTTCCTCAGCGCCTTCGCCGGTCTCTTCTGGTACGCCTGTGGCGGGGAGATCAGCCGCTACACGCTGTTCGGCGTGACTTACATGGTGTTCATCCTCAACGCCCTGGCGGCCAACCTGCGCCACAGCCATGTGTGGCTGTCATTTGGCTCGGTTGCCGAACACGTCATCAACAGCCCGGCGCAGCACCAGGTTCACCACAGCGATTCGCCGCGGCACTACAACAGGAATTTCGGGATCAACCTGTCGCTGTGGGACTGGATGTTCGGCACGCTCTATGTGACCCAGTCGACGCCCGAGGTTATTCGCTTCGGCACCGGCGAGGCGGATGGGGAGCGGTACCTGACGTTGCGCAGTTTGATCGTTACGCCGTTTGTCGACGTTGCGCACAAGTTTTACCCCGGCGCCCGGCACACACCGGTGGATCACAGGATCACTGCTCAGGAAGCTTCCACCGTTCGCGCAACTGCTCATATTGCGCCTCGGGCAACTGCACCAGCAGCGGCGCTCGACGCGGGTCCAGCCAAGCCAGCAAACGGGCGATGTCCGCCGGATCCATGGCCGTGCAACCCCGGGTCGGCATGACAGGTCCGCGCCAGATATGGAAGAAGATGCACGAGCCAGCACCGGGCGTTGCCGGGGTGTTGTGTTCGATGAAAATGCCCTGACGATACAGCTCGTCCTTGCGCCGCATGCGCTCGGCACTGTTCCAGTCTTTGCCGATGGTCGAACCGTCGAGCAACTGGTTGTAGCGCTGCGACTGACTGTCATCCACGCATTCGATGGATTCGCTCAACGCGAGGTAAGGCAGTCGAGTATCCGCTGAGGGTTCGTAGCCAAATGCCGTACCCAGTTTGAACATCCCGGCCGGTGCCTTGCCGTCGCCTTCCTCTTTGCGTGGCCCTTGACGCTCCTCCACCTGCTCGAGCCCCTTGCCCCAACCCATGCCGTTCTTACCGAGGACCACCGCAAAGGGCGCGCCGATTTTTTTGAAGGCGTCACCGTGGCGTTCATAGCGCTGGGCGCTGCCTTGAATTGCATCCCAGTCCTTGCTGGTGACCACGATCAGTTGCTGACTGTCGTCGAGCCCCTGGGCCATGACGCCCCAGGGCAACAGCAGCAGGGCGCATACCTTCAACAGTCGGTTCATGGCGCGGGCGCCAGCGGGGTGATGGGGAAGTCCATGACGGTCTTCAACGACGGGTCCCGCGTATAGGTGAAATGCCACCATTCGGCGGAATACCCCGTGAAACCTTCCTGCGCCATGGCGCGGGTGAGGCGCTGGCGGTTTTTCATGGCAGTGGCGTCGATCAAGGTGCTGTCGGTATGGGCGCGTTCATCGAAGCAATCGAACCCGGTGCCCATGTCGACGGCGCCGTCATGCCAGCGCCGGGCATAGGGCGCGGTGCAATCGACGGGCGTGGCCGCAGGTGTCCAGGCTTCGGCGGGCAGGCCGCCGGGGCCGGTCATGGTCAGGTCGACGGTGCCGCCCCGGGAATGATTGGACACCCGCGCTACATAGCCCAGGCGCCAGAAGTCCTGTTTGTCGACCCGCGGGTAGAATTCGGCCTTGCGCGGGTCACCGGGCTCGGTCGCGAATCGCCCCATGTCCGCCACCGCCCGCGCCGGACGATAGCAGTCGAACACTTTCAAGCCGTAGCCTTGGTCGCGCAGTGTGGCTTGTACCCGGGACAGTGCCTTGGCGGCGTCCAGCGACAGCAGGCACTCGGCCGCCTGGTAACCGTCGAGCGGGTGACCGGTGAAGTTGTGGGCGCTGGCGTAGCGGATGTCCTGCGCAATGCCGGGATCGATCGTGCGCAGGTACACCATGTGATCGGGCCTGGCCTCGGCGTAGGCGCCGGCAGGCAGGAGGAGGGTCAGCAACAGCAGCGACAGGCTGGGTGATCGAACTGCAAAAGGCATCGGGCCGGATCTCCGCACAGGCAGGGCAAGTGCGCACATCATGGCCCGAAATACCTGTCACTGGCAGTCGATCAGTCGCGGTACACCGGGAAATCACTGCACAGGGCAGCCGCCTGCCGGGCGACCCGGGCCTCGACTTCGGCATCGCCGAGGTGGTCGAGGAGGTCGCAGATCCAGCCGGCGAGTTCGATGCTCTGGGCTTCCTTGAAACCGCGGCTGGTGATGGCCGGTGTGCCAATGCGCAGGCCGGAGGTCACGAAGGGCGACTGCGGGTCGTTGGGCACGGCGTTCTTGTTCACGGTGATGCCGGCACGGCCAAGGGCGGCGTCGGCGTCTTTGCCGGTCAGGCCCTGGCGAATCAGGCTGACCAGGAACAGATGATTGTCGGTGCCACCGGACACCACGTCATAGCCCCGCTCGATGAACACCGTCGCCATGGCCTGGGCATTGCGGATCACTTGCGCCTGATAGGTCTTGAAGCCCGGCTCCAGTGCTTCCTTGAAGCACACGGCCTTGGCCGCGATCACATGCATCAACGGGCCGCCCTGGCCACCGGGGAACACGGCGGCATTGAGTTTTTTCTCAAGCTCCGCATTGGCCCTGGCCAGAATCAACCCGCCCCGGGGGCCGCGCAGGGTCTTGTGGGTCGTGGTGGTGACCACGTCGGCAAACGGAATCGGGTTCGGGTACAGACCGGTCGCCACCAGTCCGGCAACGTGGGCCATGTCGACGAACAGGTAAGCGCCGACCTTGTCGGCAATCTCGCGAAAGCGCGCAAAGTCCAGGGTCTTGGAATAGGCGGAGAACCCGGCAATGATCATCTTCGGTTGGTGCTCGACGGCCAGACGCTCAACCTCGTCGTAGTCGATCAGCCCGGTGTCGGTGTCGATGCCGTATTGCACGGCGTTGTACAGCTTGCCGGAAAAACTCACCTTGGCGCCGTGGGTCAGGTGCCCGCCGTGGGCCAGGCTCATGCCCAGCACGGTGTCGCCGGCCTGCAGCAGCGCCAGGTACACCGCAGCGTTGGCCTGGCTGCCGGAGTGTGGCTGGACGTTGGCGTAATCGGCACCGAAGAGTTGTTTTGCGCGATCGATCGCCAACTGCTCGACCACGTCCACATGCTCGCAACCACCGTAATAACGCTTGCCCGGATAACCCTCGGCGTACTTGTTGGTCAGGCCGCTGCCTTGCGCCTGCATCACCCGTTGACTGGTGTAGTTCTCCGAAGCGATCAATTCGATGTGATGCTCCTGCCGCGCATCCTCGGCATTCATCGCCGCCAGCAGTTCGTCGTCATAGCCTTTGATCTGGTCGTGCTTGCTGAACATGGTCAAGTCCTCGGTTCGAAATGACCCCTGGCGCTGCCGCAGGGGTGTGCAGGGTCCTGGGACAGTCATAGCAAGCGCGATGCCATAGTTTTTTAGTTATTTAAAACAATGACTTATGGATCGTGTTGGAACGGTGTCGTATTGAAATCAATACAGTCATTCAGCCGATTTGGCGACAAAGGTCCAGCCCAGGCAGGCCGCCAGCGCCCTGTCTTGATTTCACTACGCCGTATCGATAGGCGTACAGGTCTACTGTGGGAGCGGGCTTGCTCGCGAATGCGGTGTATCAGCCGACATTCCAGTGACTGACACTCCGCTTTCGCGAGCAAGCCCGCTCCCACATAGGGAGGGTGGGGTCATTGCTTTTTGAGGGCGGGCGCTTTACGCGAGCAAGCCGCCAGGTCCTCAAGAAACGCCTGAAGAATCGGCGGTGCCGCGGTGCCACGGCGGGTGATCACATCGAACGGTGACATCAGTTGCAGACTCTGCGGGGCCAGCTGATGCATCTCGCCGGTCTTGATCCACTGGGCGGCAAAGTGCGTCGGCAGAAAGCCCAGGTAGGCACCGGAAATGATCAGGATCGCCAGCGCCTCGATGTTGTCGACGGTGGCCGCCGCCTTGCTCACCCCCAGATGTTCCAGGTCGTATTGCTGCATGTAGCCGCGCACGACAATCCGGCTGGTGCTGATCTCTTGCAGCAGTTCAGCGCCCTCGGTGGTGCTGCCGAACAGCGGGTGGCGCCGCCCGCAATACAGCCCCAGCGCTTCCTGATACAGCGGCGAATGCAGCAGGCCCGGCACATGGATCGGGAAGTGCCCGATGGCCAGGTGCAGACGACCGTCGAGCACCCGTTCCTCCAGTTCTGCCGGCTCGCCGACGTACACGCTCAAGTGCACATCGTGCCCGCGCGATACAAAGCGTTGAGTGGTGCGCGGGATCGGCGAGTCGGGGTCGGTGATGGTGGTGTCGATGATCCCCAGGTTGAGCTTGCCGCTGATGTGCTGCTTGAGCACGTCGGCGTCCATGCAGAAGGTTTCCACCGCCGAGAGCAGGCGCTGGGTGGCTTCGTGAATCGCCACCCCTTGCTCGGTCAGGCGAAAACCGCTGCGCCCGCGCTGGCAGAGCTTGACCCCCAGGCGCGTCTCCAGATGGGTCATCTGCTCGCTGATGGTCGACTGCCCGGCATTCAATGCCGCCTGCGCCGCGGAAAACCCTCCGCAGCGGACAATCGTGGCAAACACGCGAAGCAACTTCAGATCGACATCGTGCAGTTGAATCACTGGAACCTCCCGCCGTGGATGCATCGGCAATGCCGATATGAGTATCTGATGTTTAGCATTTTTTCCACGAAAAGCTGCGCCCATAGTTCTCTCCAACGGCGGTCGCCTTGCAGTCCGCCAGGCCGATAACAAGAAGTGGAGAGGCTTGAAATGTCCAACAACGGTTATGAATCCGGACGCCTGAACCTGCCATTCGTGGGGCATTGCACCTTTGGCAAATCCCCGGTGTGCACCGACTGGGATGCGCTGGATGCGGACGTGGCGGTGCTCGGCGTGCCCAACGACATGGGCACCCAGTGGCGCTCCGGCGCACGCTTCGGGCCACGGGGCATTCGCGAGGCATCGACGCTGTTTTCCTTCGGCCATGCCGGCGCCTACGACCACGAAGACGACGTGATGTACCTGACCGCCGCCGACGTGCGCATGGTCGACGTGGGTGACGCGGACATCGTCCACACCGACATGGTCACCAGTAACCGGAACACCGAATACGCCGTGCGCAAGATCCTCGATGCCGGTGTCATGCCCGTGGTGCTCGGCGGCGATCATTCGGTGCACGCCCCGGTGATCAAGGCTTTCGAAGGGCGCGGCCCGATCCACATCATCCACTTCGATGCGCACCTGGATTTCGTCGATGAGCGCCACGGCGTGCGCTACGGCCACGGCAACCCGCTGCGCCGCGCTTCGGAGATGAGTCACATCGTCGGCATGACCCAGATGGGCATCCGCAACGTATCGTCGTCCAACCGCGATGACTACGAAGCCGCCCATGCCGCCGGCTCGAAAATCCTTTCAGTGCGTGACGTGCGCCGCCTGGGCGTGGACGGGGTGCTGGCGCTGATCCCGCAGAACATCAACTACTACATCACCATCGACATCGACGGTTTCGACCCGTCCATCGCCCCGGGCACCGGCACCCCCAGTCACGGCGGCTTCCTCTACTACGAAGTGCTGGAAATCATCCAGGCGCTGGCCAAGCGCAGCCAGGGCAACATCGTCGGCATGGACCTGGTGGAGGTGGCACCGGTGTACGACCCCACCGGCATGACCTCGATCCTCGCCGCGCAACTGCTGCTCAACAGCATCGGCTTCATCTTCCACGAGCGCGCCCAGGTGCGGCAGTCCGTCAACGAAGCGACCCCGGCCTGAGGAAACAGCCATGGACACTATCGTCAAAAGCTACCTGCAGACATTCGTCGTCAGCGAAGCCACCCAGACCTTCCTCAGCAAGGCGCAGAAAATGTTCATCGGCGGCGCCTGGCTCGAGGCCAGCGACGGCCAGACCTGCGAGGTGATCGAGCCGTCCACCGAAGGCCTGATCACCCGTATCCCCATGGGCACCACCGAGGATCTGGACCGCGCCGTGCAAGCGGCCCGTACGCAGTTCGACGGCGGCGCGTGGAGCCAGGCCAAACCGGCGCAGCGCGAGCGGCTGATCCAGCGCCTGGCGGACCTGATCGAAGACAACGCGGCCGAACTGGCCGAGATCGAATCGATCGACATGGGCAAGTCCGTAGCCTTCGCCAGGGCGGTCGATATCCAGGGCACCATCGATACCCTGCGCTACTTCGCCGGGTGGGCGACCAAGCTCCACGGGCGTACCGTCGAGCCGTCGCTGCCGGGCAATTACCTGGCCTATACCCGCAAGGAAGCGGTGGGCGTGGTCGGGGCCATCGTGCCGTGGAACTTCCCCCTGCAGACCATGGCCTGGAAGCTTGGCGCGGCCCTGGCCACCGGTTGTACGGTGGTGGTGAAACCGGCGGAACTGACCTCGCTGTCGGCGCTGCGATTCGCTGAACTGGTGCAGCAGGCGGGCATCCCGGACGGGGTGATCAACATCGTCACCGGGCGCGGCAGTGTGGTCGGCGCGGCCATGGCCACCCACCCCGGCATCGACAAGCTGACTTTCACCGGCTCAACCCCGGTCGGCCGCACCGTGGGCCGCGCCGCGCTGGACGAAATGAAGCGACTAACCCTGGAACTGGGAGGAAAATCACCGGTAATCGTCCTGGCCGACGCGGACGTCCCGGCCGCCGCGCAAGCCGTCGCCAACGGTGTGTTCTTCAACTCCGGGCAGGTGTGCGACGCCGGTACGCGTGCTTATGTCCATCGCAGCGTCTACGACGAATTTTTGCGTGAGCTGATCGCCTATACCCGCACCCTGAAGATGGCGCCGGGGCTGGACCCGGACTGCTTCATCGGTCCGCTGGTGTCGGCGTTGCAGAAGCAGCGGGTGACCGAGTACATCGAGACCGGCAAGGGCGAGGGCGCCGAACTGGTGTATGGCGGGCAGCCTGTGCAAGGGCCGGGGTTCTTTGTCGAGCCGACGATTTTTGCCCACTGCCGCAACGACATGCGCATCGTCCAGGAAGAGATCTTCGGCCCGGTGCTGGTGACCGCGCCGTTCGACGATGAAGAAGAGGCGCTGGCCCTGGCCAATGACTCGCCCTATGGTCTGGCGGCGGCCCTGTACTCCAAGGATTTGGGCAAGGTGCACAGCCTGATTCCGCGCCTGAAGGCCGGTTCGGTCTACGTCAATGCCCACGGCACCCTCGACCCGTCGATGCCGTTCGGTGGCTACAAGCAGTCCGGGTTCGGCAAGGATCTGGGCGCGGAGCAGCTCGATTACCTGATGGAGACCAAGGCGGTGTGGATCACGTTGCCCTGAGTCATGGCTGACACCTGCCGGCACAACGGACAATGTCAGGCAGGCAAACGGGACAATGTCCTGTGGCGAGGGAGCTTGCTCCCGTCGGGTCGCGAAGCGACCCCAGAACAGGGCTGCTGCGCAGCCAGACGGGAGCAGGCTCCCCCGCCACGGATACCCAAAAGAATGCGGTTATCTCGTCATGATCTTCCAATAACAAGAGTCCATCATGAACATTGACGCCAAGCCAGTTCCGAGTGTGTCCATCCTCGACGACAAATCCGTGGTCGAGAGTCATTCCATCGATTTCATCCCCGAAAGCGAGCGCACCGACAAGCTGTCGAGCCAAGGCCCGTTCTGGTTTCTCGGCAACTTCACCTTCTTCACCATGACCATCGGCTTCGTCGGCCCCAGCGTCGGCCTGACCGCCCTCTGGACCACACTCGCCGGCACGCTGGGCATCATGTTCGGTACGCTGTTCATGGCGTTCCATGGCTCCCAGGGCCCCCACCTGGGCTTGCCGCAGATGATCCAGTCCCGCGCCCAATTCGGTTATCGCGGGGTGATCCTGGTGCTGTTGGCGACGCTGTTCGTGTTCGCCGGGTTCAACATCGTCAACCTGGTGTTGATGATGCAGGGCCTGCACACGCTGTTCGGCTTCAACCCCGCGGTGATCGCGGTGGCGGTGACCATTCCGGCGGCGGTGCTGGCGATTCTCGGCCATGACTGGATGCACCGCAGTTTCAAATGGGCGTTGTACCTGTCGCTGCCGCTGTACGGCCTGGTGACCCTGGCGGTGGTGATGGGCTGGGTGCCGGATGCGGTGCTGCCGGCGCTGGCCGAAGGTGACGCGGCGCCGGCGCCGTTGGGCTTCAACTGGACTGGTTTCATCGCGCAGTTCGCGGCAGCCGCCAGCTACAACATCGCTTACGCGCCTTATGTGTCGGACTACTCGCGCTACCTGCCGAAGAACACCTCCAGCGGCAAGCTGATCGCGGTGGTGTTCCTTGGCGCGTCGTTGTCCGGGGCCTGGATGATTTCCGTGGGCGGCTGGCTGGCCGATCACCTGCATTCCACCGATGTACTGGTGGCGTTGGGTCAAGTCGGCAACACGGTGTCGCCGTTGATGGGCACCGCCGTGGTGGTGATTACGATTCTGGCGTTCCTGCCAGTGATCGCGATGAACATCTACAGCGCCAAGCTGACCACCCTGACCTGCGTCGACTCCATCAGGCACATCGAACCGACGCGCAAGGCGCGCATCCTGGCCATCGCGTTTGTGATCCTGTTGCAACTGGGCGTGGCCCTGAGCATCCAGAGTTCCGGCAAGGGCCTGTCGGTGCTCGGTATCTACCTGGTGGTGATGCTGTACTTCCTGGTGCCGTGGACCTCGGTCAACCTCACCGACTACTTCTTCGTGCGCAAGGGCCGCTACGCCATCCCGCACTTCTTCATGCCCAACGGCAACCTTTATGGCAACTGGGGTCTGCGGGGCATCGCTGCCTATGCCATCGGCTTCGTCGCGATGATCCCGTTCTTCTACATCTACGACGGCGTCGAGCAGCGCGAGGTGTATGTCGGCCCACTGGCCAAGGCCCTGGGCAGCATCGACGTCGCCTGGCTGGTGGGGCTGATCGTCTCGGGGCTGGCGTACTACTGGCTGAGCCGCTCGATCGATCTCAAGCGCGAAGAAAGCGTCATCCAGCACATCGAGAAAACCTGCCCGCAATACACCACCGGCGACACGCTGACCCACCAGCAGCCGGCCTTCACAGAATCGGCGGCCCGGAGATAAATCATGGCTAAGCAAACGTACGACTACATCATCATTGGCGCAGGCTCGGCAGGTTGCGTGTTGGCCAACCGCCTGAGCGAAGACCCCGACACCTCGGTACTGGTGCTGGAATTCGGCGGCAGCGACCGCAGTGTGGTGATCCAGATGCCCAGTGCCTTCTCGATCCCGATGAACACCAAAAAATACAACTGGCGTTACGAAACCGAGCCGGAAACCTACCTCGACGGCCGGCGCATTCACTGCCCTCGGGGCAAGGTGCTGGGCGGCTCGTCGTCGATCAACGGCCTGGTCTACATCCGCGGTCACGCCTATGACTTCGACGAGTGGGAAACCCTCGGCGCCCAGGGCTGGGGTTATAAAAACTGCCTGCCGTACTTCAAGCGTGCCGAGAGCTACGAATCCGGCGGCGACAGCTATCGCGGGCAGACCGGGCCGCTGCACACCACCAACGGCAACCACATGAAAAACCCGCTGTACGGGGCCTGGGTTGAAGCCGGCGCTGAGGCGGGCTACATCAAGACCGACGACTGCAACGGCTTCATGCAGGAAGGCTTCGGCGCGATGCACATGACCGTGAAAAACGGTGTGCGCTGTTCCACCGCCAATGCCTACCTGCGCCCAGCCATGGGCCGACCGAACCTGACGGTGATCACCCATGCGATGACCCGACAGATCATCCTCGAAGGCAAGCGCGCCGTGGGCATCCTCTATGACCACGACGGTCAGACGCATCAGGTGTATTGCAACAAGGAAGTCTTGATCTCATCCGGCCCGATCGGCTCGCCGCACCTGCTGCAACGCTCCGGTATCGGCCCGGCCGAAGTCCTGCGCAAGGCCGGCATCAGCGTGCGCCACGACCTGCCAGGGGTAGGGGAGAATCTGCAGGATCACGCCGAGGTGTACATCCAGTTCGGCTGCAAGGAACCGGTGACCCTCAACAGCAAAATGGACCCGCTGAGCAAGCTGCTGATCGGATTGCGCTGGCTGCTGTTCAAGGATGGGCTGGGCGCTACCAACCACTTCGAGGCCGGTGGTTTCATTCGCTCCGACAAGGGCTTGCGCTGGCCGGACATTCAGTTTCACTTCCTGCCGGCAGCGATGCGCTACGACGGCAACAAGCCGATCAAGGGCCACGGGTTCATGGTGCTCACCGGGCCCAACAAACCGAAAAGCCGTGGCTATGTGCGGGTGCGTTCGGCCGATCCTTACGAGCACCCGGAAATCCGCTTCAACTACCTGCAGCGTGAAGAGGATCGCGAAGGCTTCCGGCGCTGCATCCGCCTGACCCGGGAGATCATCGGCCAGAAGGCGATGGACCGCTTCCGCGACGGCGAAATCGCCCCGGGGCCGCTGGTACAGACCGACGAGCAGATCGACGCGTTCGTGCGCGAAAACCTCGAGAGCACCTACCACCCCTGTGGCTCGTGCCGCATGGGCGAGGACGACATGGCGGTGGTGGACTCGCAGCTGCGGGTGCATGGGATTGCCGGGTTGCGGGTGATCGACTCTTCGGTGTTCCCGACCGAGCCCAATGGCAACCTCAATGCCCCGACCATCATGCTGGCTGAACGGGCTTCGGACCTGGTGCGTGGAGTGACGATGTTGCCGGCCTCGGACGTGCCGGTGGGGCTGGTGGAGAATTGGGAAAACAGCCAGCGCTCGACACTGCCAGGCCGCAACGTCCGCGTTTGACAACGCCGCGTGCGGCCGTACCCGAATCCCCTCGCAGGAGCGAGACTCGCCCGCGAAGGCGGCCTGTCAGGCGACCAACATTTGACCAGATGCACCCAATCCCCTGTGGGAGCGGGCTTGCTCGCGAAGGCGCCCTGTCAGCCGACATCCGTGTTGAAGTCGCCACCATCATCGCGAGCAAGCTCGGCTCCCACAGGTGACCGAGGTCAGGAAAATCTCGGTATCCATTGCTAGGCTCTAACTCCCCAAGCCCACAATGGATCCCCCCTCATGGCTATCCAAGCCCTGCGCGCCGACGCTTCGCACATCGACAAGATCGCCCCGTTGTTCGACGCCTACCGCGGCTTCTACCGCCAGTCACCGAACCTGCCACAGTCCCGCGCGTTCATCGCCGAGCGCATTGCCCGGGACGAGTCGGTGATTTTCTTCGCCGAGGATGCCAACGGCGAGGCGTTGGGCTTCGTGCAGATGTTCCCGACCTTTTCTTCCATCGACGCGCACCGCACCTGGCTGCTTGGCGACCTGTTCACCACGCCCGCCGCTCGGGGCAAAGGCGTGGGCACGCTGCTGATGAACACCGCCCGGGACTTTGCGCGGTTGATGGGGGCCAAGGGCATGACCCTGGAAACGGCCACCGACAACACCAGCGCCCAGCATCTGTACGAGTCGCTGGGGTGGGTGCGCGATACGGGTTACTACACCTATTGCCTGGATTTGAAGCAAGCCGCAACCGACTAGGGGCTAGCGATCAGCCAAACACCGGCCGGAAGAAACTGCGCTCGTAGCTGAGGATGCAGCGGGTTTCTTCCGCGTATTTGAACGCAGCGATGCATTCGGGATCGCTCATCGACTGCTCGCGGTAGGTTTCGTAAGCCGCCAGGCTCGGGAAGGTGAACATGGCCATGGCGATGTTGTTGGCCCCTTCGGACGGCAGAAAGTAGCCGTGGTGCTGGCCGCCGAACTTCTCCACCAAGGGAATCCACAGCTTGCCGTAGTGTTCGAAGGCGTCGAGTTTGTACGGATCGAGCACATATTTCAGGTAGCAGGTCACCATCTGTTTTCTCTCTTGGGATTAACGATTGATTGAATCATCACGCTGCACGCGGGCGGTGATCGGCGCTGGCTCCTCGCCGCTGGCGTCACGCTTGAGCCATTCGGCTGGCGGGCAACCGACGACATTGAGGAAGGTTCGCGAAAACGAGGCTTGCGAGCTGTAGCCCACCGTCGTGGCGATCACCTTGATCTGCACCCCTTCACGCAACAGATCCTGGGCCAGTTTCATGCGCCACGCGGTGACGTAGCCCATGGGTGAAATGTCCATGACCCGGGTGAAACAGGCCGAAAATTTCGACCGCGACATGTTCGCCAATTGCGCCAGTTTCTCCACCGTCCACAGCGCTTCGGGTTGCTGATGAATAGCGTTGAACACCGAGCCCAGGCGCCCGTCCTGAAGCGCATAAAGCAGGCCGCTGGAGATCCTGCCTTCCAGCACCGACCGCCGCACCAGCCGCACGAACAGGTATTCGAACAACAGGTTCAGGGCTTTGGTGCGGCCCGGTGCCTGGCCCTGGAACTCGCCCATCAAGGTGTCGAGCAAAGGCGTGAGGTGCTCCAGTTCGCGGAACGGGAACACCAGGGTTTCCTTGAGCCCGAGGGGGAAGGGCTGCAGCGCGTTGCGGCCGAACTGGAAGGAGGCGCAGATCAGCTCCGCTCCGCCAGGTGTGCTTGAGCGCAATTGATAGCGGCAACTGCTGGGGCAAAACAGCAGGCTGGGTTCGCTGATGGCGATTTTCGGCAGTCCCGGCTGCACCATGTCGATGCCGCCACGACTGACGACATGGATGAACGCCATGCCGGGGGGCTTGTCGAGCAGCAGCGTACCGTCCACGGGGCCGGCGAAGAACAGCCGGCCCTGCAGGTGCGTGCGTTCAAAGAATTCGGAAAGGATATCCATGTTGGAGACGCCCGGGTAAAGACTCTGTACGTCCTGGCAAAAGTGGAGCAGGGCGCGGCCGTAGGATGCAGTTCTCGCCGATGGTAAGCAACGCCTCTTGAGGGCGCCATGGCGATTTCAGTCATCCACCACCGGAGTCCACTGTCATGAGCAACGATTCGACCCGCACCGCCCCCGAATACGCCGACCCGGCCGAGCCTGGCCTGCCGTTTGCCGACATGCAGCTCGACCTGTCCCGCGCAGCCCTGGTGGTCATCGACCCGCAGATCGACTTCCTCAGCCCTGAAGGCGTGGCCTGGGGCGTGTTCGGCAAGAGCGTGGTCGAGCACGATGTGGTCAAGCATCTGGGGCAGTTGTTCGCCGCTGCCAAGGAGGCAGGTATCACTGTCGCGGTGTCCCCGCACTATTACTACCCGTGCGATCACGAATGGCAGTTCAGCGGGCCGCTGGAAAAAGTCATGCACAGCATCTGCATGTTCGATCGCAAGGGCCCGCTGACCCTCGATGGGTTTGAAAACTCCGGCGCCGACTTCATGCCCGAGTTCAAGCCATACATCCTCGACGGCAAAACCCTCATCGCCTCGCCGCACAAGGTCTACGGCCCGGAAACCAACGACCTGGCGCTGCAACTGCGCAAGCACGGCGTGTCGCAGGTGATTCTGGCGGGGATGGCGGCGAACCTGTGCGTCGAGTCGCACCTGCGGGAACTGCTGGAACAAGGCTTCGAAGTGGCCGTGGTCCGCGACGCCACCGCAGGGCCAAGCACCCCGGAAGGCGACGGTTATCTGGCGGCGCTGATCAACTACCGCTACATCGCCAACGGCCTGTGGACCACGGCGCAGACCCTGGAGCATTTTAAATCCTGACGCCCATCCCCCTGTAGGCGCGAAGCTTGCTCGCGATGGACATCAGGACACCAAGGGGCATCAGGTTTCACGCGTCATCGCTCACGCCCATCGCGAGCAAACATTGCGTCTACAGCAGATCAGCGGCACTGCATGCAGAAGTAGGGCATGACGTCGGAGCTGGCGTCATAGCCGTTGCTGCCGTCGGCGTAATGGAGTTCTTGCAGCCGATCAGATCCGCCTTCGGCCACGCGTGTACCGCGCATCGAGTTGTAGCCGCCCGCCGCCACGTTGTTTTGCTTCAGACGCTCGGAACCGTCGGATGCCAATTGGCGTTCTTTCAGGCGATCGGCACCGCCTTCAGCCACCTGATTCTGCTTGAGCTGACGCTCTCTCAGACGATCAGCACCCCCTTCAGCGAGCTGATTCTGCTTGAGCTGACGCTCCCTCAGACGATCAGCACCGCCTTCGGCGACCTGGTTCTGCTTGAGCTGGCGCTCTCTCAGACGATCAGCGCCACCCTCGGCGACTTGGTTCTGCTTCAATTGGCGCTCTTTGAGGCGATCCGCCCCACCTTCGGCGACCTGATTCTGCTTCAGGCGTTCTGCACCGTCGGCCGCCAGTTGCGGTTCCTTGGTGCGATCAGCTCCACCCTCGGCCGCGTTGTGAACGGCGGTACTGGCGCCAGCGGTTGCGGCGCCCGCTTCGGCGGCCAGGGCGTTCGTCGCGATAAAACCGAACGCGCAAGAAAGGGCAATTCCTACTGCGAGATTGCGGGTGTTCATCATGTTCACCTAATGAGTCATGGGATTGTTCAGCGAAAATCGGGCAGGCATGAATGCCGGCCATTGCAGCCCAGACATTCGATGCCTGTATGTTAATTGGCTGAACAATCGCGTCACGTGTGCATAGGTTTTTCTGATGGACATTTTGGTGTTAGCCATTCATACGCGAGTATGGCCGGCGATGCTCAGGGGGCCGGCAGGACCGGTGGCTTGTTCTGATCCTTCAACAGGAACACCACGAACTTGGCGGGTTTGTCCTGGCTGGCGTTGCGGCCGACCGTGTGGATGTCCTCGGGGCCTTCGTGAAAGCTTTGCCCCGGCGTCAGCGTGATTTCCTTGCCACCCTTGACCCCCATCACGATGCTGCCCTCCAGCACATAGACGAAGCCATGGGCATCGTGGCGATGCACCGGATCGGCGCCCCCTGGCGGGTACTCGACGGTCAGGATCATCACTTCCTTGCCCGGGTAGTCGGGCAGAGCCTGGACACTCACGGGCGTGACCTTGGGCTCGGGCGGCGTGGCAGCCTGGACCTGCGCAGACATTACGCAGCTGAACATCAAGGGAAGCAGGGCTAGAACGGAACGGGTTCGCATGACAGTGCTCCTGATTGTGGATGGGCCGATCGAGTGCTAGACGCCGCTGCTCTTGAGCCATTGATCGAAGTGGGTTTTGCCGAGGATGGGATTGGCACCCGGGGTCAGCGATTGGTCGTTGATGATCGCGCCGTAATACCCGGCCTGGTTGTCGGTGATCACTTGTCGCTGATCCTTGGTGTGCTGCAGGTAGGTCGTGGCGAAGGAGACCAGGGGCTGCTTGTCGGGGCCGGCTACTTCCTCGATCTTGCCGGTGGGCGGCGCGACGGCAATGCTCGCCACCGCCGCTGCAACATCGGCCGAGGCAATCGGCTGCAGCGCGGCCGACGTCAGGCGAATGGTGTCGCCTTGCGCACCGGACTGGGCAATGGCGCCGATGAACTCGAAGAACTGCGTGGCGCGCAGGATCGACCAGGGCACGCCGGCCTTCCTGATGATCTCTTCCTGGGCCATTTTCGCGCGGAAGTAACCACTCTCCAGCATCCGGTCCGTGCCCACGACCGAGAGGGCGACATGGTGTTTGACCCCGGCAGCTTTCTCAGCGGCAGCCAGGTTGCGCCCGGATTTTTCGAAGAATTCCAGCACGGCGGCATCTTCGAATGAAGGGGCGTTGGCAACGTCGACCACCACGTCGGCGCCTTGCAGCGCGGTTTGCAAACCTTCCCCGGTGACAGCGTTGACGCCGGACCGCGGCGAGGCCGACAGCACATCGTGGCCGCTTTCGCGCAAGCGTTTACAGACCTGGTTGCCGATCAGACCTGTACCGCCAATGACGACAATTTTCATGAGGGGCCTCCGTTTGTGGATGGGCAGTGGCGCGGCGCCTGCCATGCGCCGGTCAGTCTGGGTGACTCGATCCGGCTTTTATAGAAAGTCTAGGAGGGCGATAACGGCAAGATGCAGCGACAGGATGGACGGCAGGGCTGGCAGGCCACGCAGCACAAATGCTTCGGACTTGTGGTCAAGTCATGCTCAAATGACGGCCATTTTTGCGGTGGGCAAGGCCTGATGTGGAGCGGTCAATGAACAAAGCAGTGGTGATGACGTTGATGCTGGGCCTCGGTGCCGGCCTGTTTGCCGGGCAGGCAAGCGCCCAGGGTGACGCCGAGGCGGGCGGCAAACTGTTCAAGCGATTGTGCGGCGGCTGCCATCAGATCGGCGAAGGCGCGCGCCCGTTCTTCGGCCCGCAACTCAACGGCATCATCGGGCGCACCGCCGGCAGCACCACGGACTATCAGTACTCGGACGCCATGAAATCCTCCGGCATCGTCTGGACCCGAGAAAAACTCGCGGCCTACATCGAAGACCCGAAAGCGGTGGTGTCCGGCACGCGCATGATTTTCTGGGGGGTGAGTGATCAGGAAAAGATCGATGATTTGCTGGCTTATATCGAGACCTTTTCGGCGCCCTGAATTGACCGTTCACACGCAAAGTGGGGGAACGATCTTGCAGTGGTTATTCGGGCGGATCGATCCGATCCAACGTACGATTCACGGCCAACTCTCCCAGCATGATGATCTGCGCAATAAACCGTCGCGCCCAAGGGTGCCTTTTGACAGCAACAGCCAAATACCGCCTGCAACTTCGGGCGCCCGATGGCCTCGACCTGACGTGGAGTCTGCGCACGTGACTGGGGACTGGGCCGTTGGCGTTGCTCAATTTGAGGATTTCAAATTGCCGACGCAGATCGTTCTTGGTAAGGGCAAGGTTCCTGTGCCGGCTACGTAAGGGGGGCCGGTAAAACGTTGTTGGCTCACCCACCGCTTTCGCGAGCAAGCCCGCTCCCACAGGGTAGTGCTGTTCACTTAAGGACGAATACTTTATCCGTGGCGAGGGAGCTTGCTCCCGTTGGGCTGCGCAGCAGACCCGTCCTAAGGGCCGCTGTGCGACCCAGCGGGAGCAAGCTCCCTCGCCACAGGTCGTGCTTCACCTTAAGTGAACTGCGTTAGCTCCCCTTGGGGCGTTTCAACGCCCAAACCCCGCACAGTAATCCTGCTCCGGCAACCCCGCCGTGTACCACACATAATCTGCGCTTTCTGCCGTCACGCTCTTGCCGACCTCGGCCAGAATCAGCACCGCATTACCCTGATCTGCACCCAGGTCCTCAAGGTGCAACGGTACTCCCAAGTCCTTGCGCACATGAAACCCCCCGGCCAACAACAACGCAGGCGTTGGCGCCGCCAGCAGGCGTTCGGCCATGTGGCGGTCGCGTTGTTGCTGTACGGCGAGCATCGCCGGCATTTGTGTTTCGGGCAGCAGGCCGCAGTGGGATTGACGGATGTCTTCGAGCAAGGTCGCTTGTACCTGCTTGGTCGTCGAGGCTTGGCCGGTGAGGGTCGGGCGCTGTTTGTAGATCTGCATGATCTGCGTTCGGTCCAGGTTGGCCGACAGCAGCGGGTAGGGTTGGCGCAGGGCGTAGGTGACCAGGGCGCCGTAGACGCTCCAATCCCAGCTGTCTTGCCAGGACAGCGCCTGGTAGGGATCGGCCGGCGGTTGGCCGGCGCGGGTGGCGGTTTGCGCGGCATCGACTTTGGTCTGTTGGTCGGGGTTGAGCATTTCCATCAGCAGGCTGCCTTGCGGGCGTTGCCTGGCCAGTTCGCGCAGCAGCCACAGTTGCAGGGCGTGGTGGTCGGGATTGTCGTGTTGTTCGCCGACCAGGACCCGTGGTGCGGACGCCAGGCGTTCGACCAGTTGTTGTGGTGTCAGGGTGCGTCCGGTGGCCAGCTCGCGGATCACGCCCAGATCGGCATGATCGCGACCTTGCGGAGCAATGGCCGCCGGAGGAGGGGTTACGTCATGGGACGCACAGGCCGCCAGCAGGCTGACCAGGCATAGCAGCAGAATGCGCATCGGTTCTCCTCCTCAAACGATCGCCCCGCGCTTGAACGGGGGTGAGTATCAGCGCGCAATGATCAACGGGTGGCCGCGTTCCGGGTGTCGCTGAATCAGCACTTGCAGCCCATACACCGCTTTCAGGGCATCGGCGGTCAGGACCTGGTCCGGCGTGCCGTAGGCGTGGGGCCGCCCGTTCTGTAACAGCAGCAGGTGATCGCAGTAGCGCGCCGCCAGATTCAGGTCGTGCAGGATCACCAGCACCGCTGCGCCACGCCCGGCGAAATCGCGCACGGCTTGCAGAATAGTGTGTTGGTGCAGCGGGTCGAGCATCGAGGTTGGCTCGTCCAGCAACAAAGTCTGGCCCTCCGCGCCGGGCCACAGTTGCGCGAGTACCCGCGCCAGGTGCACGCGCTGGCGTTCGCCACCGGACAGCGCCAGATAACTGCGGCCGGCCAGGTGCAGGGCGTCGGCGGCACCGAGGGCCTGGGCGACGATTTCGGCATCGCGCACCCGGCCGCTGGCGTGGGGCAAACGGCCCATGCCCACGACTTCATTGACCGAGAACGCGAAGTTCAGGCTCGAGCTCTGCGGCAACACCGCCAGACGTTTGGCCCGCTCCTGACCGGGCCAGTCGGCAAGTGCACGTTGGTCGAGGCTGACCCTGCCTTCGCTGGCCGGAAGCTCATCACACAGGGCGGCGAGCAGTGTGCTTTTACCGGCGCCGTTAGGGCCCAGAACACCGAGGACCTGCCCCGGATGCAGCTCGATATCGATGCCCGCCAGCACGGTGCGACTGCCGCGCTGGACCCGCACATTCTCAGCCCGCAGCATCAGGTGCGCCCCCGTACCAGCAGATATAGAAAGAAGGGGGCGCCGATCAGTGCGGTGACGATACCGATCGGCAGCTCCGCGGGCGCCAGCAGCAAGCGCGCGACCAGGTCGGCCAGTAACAGCAGACTGGCCCCGGCGAGCAACGATGCCGGCAACAACACCCGATGATCGGGACCGACCAGCATTCGCATCAGGTGCGGCACCACCAGACCGATGAAGCCGATCAGGCCCGCCGCCGCCACGGCAGCACCGACGCCCAGCGCCGTGCACAGCACCAGCTCAAGCTTGATGCGCTCGACATCGAAGCCCAGGTGCCGGGCTTCGGATTCACCCAGCAGCATTGCATTGAGCGCCGCCGCCCGCCGCGGCAACCACAGCGCCATGCCGATCGCCACAATCAGCAGCGGCCACAGCCGTGGGTAGCTGGCGCCGTTGAGGCTGCCCAGGTTCCAGAAGGTCAGGGTGCGCAAGGTGGCGTCGTCGGCGAGGTAGGTGAACAGTCCGACCCCGGCCCCGGCCATGGCCGTCATCGCCACGCCCGCCAGAAGCATCGTGGCGACGTTGGTCTGGCCATTGCTGCGGCCGAAGCGATACACCACGGCGGTGACGATCAAGCCACCGACGAAGGCGCACACCGATAACAGATAGGGTTCGATGGCCGGCGACAGACCGCCGAGCAGGCTGCCGCCCACGATAGCGAAAGCTGCACCCAGCGCCGCACCACCGGCCACCCCGACCAGCCCCGGGTCGGCCAACGGGTTGCGAAACAACCCTTGCATGGCCACGCCGGACAACGCCAGCACCGAACCGACCGCGATCCCGAGCAGGCTGCGCGGCAGGCGGATCTGGCCGAGGATCAGTTCAGCCTGTTGCGTGTCACCGCCGTTCACCGGCAGCCCCAGCAGACGCAGCCCGGCCAGCAGGGTGTCGCTCAAGGGCAGGCTGACCGGCCCCAGGGCCAGAGACAGCCAGAACACCAGCAGCAATAGCAACCCGAGGGTGATCAGCATCGGTCGTGGTCGGACGATGGCTGTCATTGGCCAGGCTCGATGGCCAAACGGCAGCGGGCCTCAACGAAACAGGTCGGGAGTGATGTGATGCGCATCGGGGAAACGTCCTTGATCGATCAGACAAGCCGAACGACGCACGATCCCTTTACATGGGAATCGAAGCTGTCGCAACGGCTGATGATGCCATCGACGCCCTGCTTGCGCACGCCATAGCGCAGTCTTGGTAGCCGCCTGTGGGAGCGGGCTTGCTCGCGAAGGCACAGTGTCAGGCGATGCAAATGCAACCTGACACACCGCTTTCGCGAGCAAGCCCGCTCCCACAGGGGAGGTGTGTTTACTGCTCGATCGCGGCCAGTGCCCGGGCAACCCCGGCCCCGTAAAACGGATCAGCCTGGGTGCAGTGGGCGATGTGCCGCTGTTGCACTTGCTGGGTGACACCACTGAGCGAGCGCGCAGTGTTTTCGAACAAGGCCTGCTTCTGCGCCTCGTTCATCAGGCGGAACAGGTTGCCCGGCTGCTCGAAATGATCTTCATCGGCGCGATGATCCCAATGGCCGGCAGCGCCGGAAATCTTCAGCGGCGGTTCACGGAAGTCCGGCTGGTCGGCCCAGTTGTCCTCGCTGTTGGGCACATACGCCAGTTGCCCGCCGTAGTTGCCATCCACCCGCATCGCACCGTCGCGGTGGAAGCTGTGCACCGGGCAGCGGGCGGCGTTGACCGGGATCTGGTGGTGGTTGACCCCCAGGCGATACCGCGCGGCATCGCCGTAGGCAAACAATCGCGCCTGCAGCATCCGGTCCGGAGAGAAACCGATGCCCGGCACCACGTTGGAGGGGGAAAACGCCGCTTGCTCGACTTCGGCGAACACGTTCTGCGGGTTGCGGTTGAGTTCGAAGTAACCCACCTCGATCAACGGGTAGTCCTTGTGCGGCCAGACCTTGGTCAGGTCGAACGGATTGACCCCGTGATCGTGGGCCTGGTCTTCGGTCATGACCTGGATGTAGAACGTCCAGCGCGGAAAATTCCCGGCTTCGATGCTGTCGAACAGGTCCCGCTGACTGCTTTCCCGATCCCGGCCGATCAGCTCCTGGGACTGCGCATCGCTCAGGTTTTCGATGCCTTGCTGGGACTTGAACGTGAACTTGACCCAGTGCCGCTCATTGTTGGCATTGATCAGGCTGAAGGTGTGGCTGCCGAAGCCATGCATGTGCCGGTAGCTGCGCGGAATACCACGCTCGCTCATGACGATGGTCACCTGGTGCAGGGTTTCGGGCAGCGAGGTCCAGAAATCCCAGTTGCTTTGCGCGCTGCGCATGCCGGTGCGCGGGTCGCGCTTGACCGCGTGGTTGAGGTCCGGGAAACGCAACGGATCGCGGAAGAAAAACACCGGGGTGTTGTTGCCCACCAGGTCCCAGTTGCCTTGTTCGGTGTAGAACTTCAGAGCAAAGCCACGGATGTCACGCTCGGCATCGGCCGCACCGCGCTCGCCGGCAACGGTGGAGAAACGGGTAAAGATCGGCGTCTGCTTGCCCACTTCGCTAAACAGGCGAGCCTTGGTATAGCGCGTCACGTCATGGGTCACAGTGAAGGTGCCGTAGGCGCCGGAGCCTTTGGCATGCATGCGTCGCTCGGGGATTACCTCACGGTCGAAGTGGGCGAGTTTTTCCAGCAGCCACACATCTTGCAGCAACGCAGGCCCACGGGGACCTGCAGTCTGAATATTGAAGTTGTCGACGACGGGAGCGCCGTTGATTGAAGTCAGTTTGTTTTTTGCCATGGCACGATTAACCCAGGTTGAAGTTGTTAGTTGTACAAAGCGTCAGTGGTCGGAACTAATAAAGTGGGTGGAAAAAATAGTATTGATTTCAAAACAGCCGCGCATCCCTGCGAACGGTCAGTGAATGCATGCCTGAGTTTGAATGGACTAAACCAAGGTGTTAAACGCGGGCGTCAACCCCGGCGTTTCATGATCGCTTCGATGCAGGCCAGCAGCGCCGCGGTGTGGAAGGGTTTGGCGAAATAGCCTTCGGGTTTGCGCACCCGGTCACTGAAATGGGGCGGCAGGCCGGACTTGCCGGTGATGAACAAGGTCGGGATATGAAGGTTTCGGGCCGCCAGCGCTTCGTACATCTGTACGCCGCACATGCCGGGCATCTGCATGTCGGAGATCAGGCAGTCGGTTTGCTCGGGGCCGCTTGATTGAAGAAAGGCATAGGCGCTGTTGTAGGTTTTTACTGTGTAACCGTAAGAGCGTAATAAACTGTCCAGTGATATTAAAATGAGTTCGTCATCATCAACTACTGAAATAAGGGGTGCGTTAAACATGTAAAGACCTTGGGTCATTGCGAGTGGCGCTAAGTGGCGCCCGCCATACTTGCAAGATACGCGCTCCGAAAAAGCGCAAAAGTATACGTGGGTATGTGTGGTCGTTTTCCTGCGGTTTTGCCAGGGGCAGGCAAACCTTTACAGGGATTGTTCATGGGACAGGTTGTCTTCGATCAACGCGACGAAACGTGCGTTGTGCCGCGCGCATTCCTCGAAAAGGCGGCGGCTGGCATTGTCCTTGTTGGCGATGGCGCATTCCTGGTAATCGCGCAGCAGCGCATCGGCGGCCCGCAATCGGCGCGCGGCCCGGCAAATCCCCGTGAGGCAATCGGCGAAACAGGCAGGTTCATGCACGTCATTGAGTTGATAGAGCGCTGCGGTTTCGGCGTAGCCGCCCAGGTCGGTGATGGCCGTGGCGAGGAAGTCGGTATAGCTGCTGCTGGCGCGTACCAGTCGATGAAACAGCTGTTGCACGGGCAGGAAGCTGACGTTGTGAGACAGTTGCTGGCCGCGCGTGAGCTGCGCCACCAGCGTGAGCGCGCTGCCCAGTAAATCGGTGAGCGCATCGATGATCTCCACGCGTTCTGCGGTCGACAGCGAGCTGTGCGCGCCGTAGCGGCTGATGCGTAACGGATGACTGACGATATAGAGCCTTTGCAATGCGTTCATGACAACCGTCCTCAGGTCAGCGCCGTGGCGCGATGAGTTGATTCGTTCGAGGTGACCAGCGTAATTCTCCGGGCGCCCGATAACACTCCTACCTCGGGACGCTGGCCTAGCACATGGGGTAAGGCTCGTCATACCGGCGTATGAGCGCCTAGCACTGAGGTAGGAGTGCCGGGCCCAAAGGGGCGCCTTACAGTACAGAGCCGTCCATTGTCGGGGCGGCCTTCGCGGTGTCCTCCAGGGCATCTGCACAAGGGCTGTGGAGAATTCATCGATGTTCACCCAACTGCAGGCTCACCCGTTGATCTGCGGCGTCATCCTGATCCTGTTCGACCTGGCGCTGTGGCAGTTCATCGGCGCCACGCGACACAACCTGCGCCTGTGTGCGCGCATCGGCATCTTCGTGGCGTTCAGCGCGGTAATGACCGCCGCCGGCATCAGCCCCCTGCAACCGCCGCTGTGGCCCGATGACGCCGTGCTCAACCTGATGGGCACGGTACTGGGGATCGGCTGGTGGCTGTTCGCGGCGCGGACCCTGACCATCATCCTCGGCTATGGCCTGATGTCCCGCGCCGGGCACAGCGCGCGCTTGCTCCATGACCTGATGGGCGCGCTGATTTTCCTGATCGCCATCGTCGCGGCCGCCGCCTATGTCCTGCAGTTGCCGGTCAAGGGCTTGCTGGCCACGTCGGGAGCGATGGCGATCATCGTCGGGCTGGCCTTGCAGAGCACCTTGAGCGATGTGTTTTCCGGCATCGTGCTCAACACCACCAAGCCCTATCAGCTCAACGACCGGATCTCCATCGATGGCACCCAGGGCAAGGTGGTCGAGATCGACTGGCGTTCCACGCACCTGATGACCGATATGGGCGGCATCGCGGTGGTGCCCAACTCGGTGGCGGCCAAGGCGCGCATCGTCAACTTCAGCCGCCCGGGGGATGTGAACGGCATCAGTGTGACCATCGCTGTGCCCAGCGGCGTGCGCCCGCGCCGGGCCATCGATGCGCTGGAAAAAACCTTGCACGGAACACGGGCCTTGTTGCAGACGCGCCCGGCCAAGGTCTCGGTCAAAAGCTCCCACCTGGACTACACCGAGTACGAGATGAAGGGCTTCATCGCATCGGCCAAGAGCAAGAACGAAGTGTGCAACCTGATGTTCGACCTGGCCCACCGTCACCTCGAAGCCGGGGGCGTCGTCTGGGGCTGCGGCCAGGAAGAACAGCGCTGGAACCGCCAGCGCCGGCTGCTGGAAGAGGTGCGGATCTTCCGCTCGCTGAGCAGTGAGGAGCGCGATCAACTGGCCGCGGATATGACCGCCGTGGACTATCAGGCCGACGAGGTCATCCTGGCGTTCGGCGAGGTTGCCGACTGCCTGATGATCATCAGCACCGGGGTGGTGTCGGTGGCTATTCATGACGATGAAAAACTGGTGGAGGCCGGACGCATGGGGCCTGGCGAAGTCATGGGCGAGGAGGGGATCCTCGCCGATAAACCCTCGCGGGGAGAATTTCGCAGCATCACCAGCGGCCGTCTGTTCCGCATCGAAAAAGCCGTGTTCGGCGATCAGCTGGAACATCTGGGCGAACTGAAAAACGCCTTGAGCCACTTGCAGGACCAGCGCCAGGAAATTCGCGAGACGCTGGTGATGCACAAGCCGGTGGAGATCAAGAAGATCGGGTTGTTGCAGTGGTTGATGCAGCGTCGGTGATTGGGTTTTTGAAACTGTGGCGAGGGAGCTGCTGTGGCAAGGGAGCTGCTGTGGCGAGGGAGCTTGCTGTGGCAAGGGAGCTTGCTGTGGCAAAGGAGCTTGCTGTGGTGAGGGAGCTTGCTGTGGCGAGGGAGCTTGCTCCCGTTGGGGCGCGAAGCGGCCCTGCTCTTTTTGGGGCCGCTTCGCAGCCCAACGGGAGCAAGCTCCCTCGCCACGGCAGCTCCCTCGCCACAACAAGCTCCATCACCACAACTGCCTTCCTCGCCAGGGCAAGCTTCAGGCACTCACCGAATACTGCGAGTTCATCAACGCCCCCCACTGCTCCCGATTGTCCGGCCGGCGATAAAACACCACCAGCCGCCGCGCCACTTGCATGGCTACGTCGCGGCCGGCGTCGTTCTCGACCATCGCCAATGCCAGGTCGATACCGGCGCTGACCCCGGCCGAGGTCCAGATCGATCCTTGCTGAACGAAAATCGCCTCACGGTCGAGGGTGACCTGGGCGAACATGCGTTCGAACATATCCGCCATCGCCCAATGGGTGGCTACGCGCAGGCCGTCGATCAGGCCGGCCCGGGCCAGCAGGAAAGTGCCGCTGCACACTGACGCCGTGCGCCGGGCCGCCGCCGAGGTGGTGCGTACTGCGTCGACCAATGGGCCGCCATTGGCCAGGGTCTGGCGAATGTTCGGGGTGCCGGGAACCAGCAAGGTATCGATCGGCGTCTCGGCCAGCCGATCCAGGCGTTCGGTCTCCACCACCAGGCCCTCGGCGGTCTGAATCGGCCCGCCTTCAACACTGACGGTACGCACCGCGTAGCCAGGCAATCCACGCTCGACCAGGGCAATGTTCGCAGCATAGAACACCGTCTGCGCACCGCTCAGATCCAGCAGGCCCATTTTCGGGTAGGCAAGAAACACCACGTTGCGCAGGCTTGGGGCAGGGGCGGCCGCATCTTCGGACCTTGGGTTCATTTCACTGATAGACACTGTTTGCTTTCCTCGCGTGAGTGCATATACCGAAACACCATTGGATAAAGGTTATTGATCGTCGCTGGCCGTCGTCAGTGGAATGGCGAACACAAACCGCGTGCCGACCCCCACCGTACTGGTGACCCAGATACGGCCGCCGTGGAACTCGATGATGGAACGGCAGATCGCCAGCCCCATGCCCAGGCCATTGTGTTTGGTGGTGAAAAACGGATCGAACAGGGTGGCCAGGATATCCTGGGCGATACCGGTGCCAGAGTCTGCGACTTCCAGTACCGCTTCGTTGTCTTGCACCGAGGTGCTGATGCGCAGCAGGCGTGCCCGATCATGCACGTTGGCCATGGCCTGGCAGGCGTTGATGATCAAATTGATGATCACCTGCTGCAATTGAACGCGGTCGCCTTTCACGCAGGCGCCCGGCGCGCCCGCCACCAGGGAAAGGCGCGCCTGATGGCTGGAAATCTCATGCTGCATCAGGTTCAGCGAGTCGCTGACGATGTCGTCGAACACTTCGGTCTTGCGCTGCACATCGCTCTGGCGCGACAGCGCCCGAATGCAGGCGATGACCTCCGATGCCCGGCAGGAATTCTGGATGATCCGGTCCAGTGACCGGCGTGCCTCTTCCAGATCGGGCTCCGGGCGGTTGATCCAGCGTTTGCACGACTCGCCGCTGGTGATCACCGCCGCCAGCGGCTGGTTGATTTCATGGGCAATGGACGCGGCCAGTTCGCCCATGGAGGTGACCCGGGTGACATGGGCCAGTTTTGCCTGGGAATGAAACAGTGCTTCCTCGGCCTGCCTGGCCGCCGTGACGTCCTTCACGGCGCCGACATATTCGACACGGCCGTGATGGTTGAACAGCGGGTTGGCGATCATGTGCACATGCTTGATGCGCCCGTCGGCCATCACCAGGCGATGCTCCACCTCGATGTGCCACTCCTGGCGCGCTGCCCGCTCCAGCACACTGTCGAAGATGGCCAGGTCATCGGGGTGCGTGCGGTCCTTGATCAAGGCGACCGTGGGCGTGAGGTCCACGGGGTACTCGAAAATGCGCGCCGATTCGGCTGACCACGACACCGTTTCATCCTTGTCGATGATGAACCCGATGCTGCCGGTGCGACTGAGCTTTTGGGCGCCCATGAAAAACGCTTCCTTGCGCCGCAGGCTTTCGGACGACTTTTTGCTGCGCAGCGCCAGCAGCGTGATGGTGGTCAGCGCGATCAGGCAGCGCACGAAACCGGCGATCAGTTTTTCATCGCGATAGCCGGCATCAACGATGAAATTGAACGTCAGAAAAGCGATGCAACTGGCGGCGACAGTGAGGAACACCGGGATGGAAAAGATATTGGCCGACATGAAGACCAGGGTGATGTAGAGCAGCGTCGGCGCGACCTCTACGTCCAGTATCGAGTTGATGATGAAGATCATGCTGCCGACCGCTATGGCGGCCAGCAGGGCCATGGCGTCCGAAATAAAAAGTTGTTTGCAGCGTTTGATGATAGACATTTGTTTTTCCGGGTTTTTTCTATCTAACGGCAACTCGCGCGGCGTGGGTCAGGCGGCCGGGCAAACTCTTCATGAGATTTTTTTACGGGTGTTCGAACAGTACTGATGTGGGCCATGCACCTGTCTTGTGGCGCCAGCGGCGGGCCGGGATGTCGGGTGTTGGGGTGCGAGAAAAAACGCCCGCCAAAAAATCGAGTGGCGGGCGCTTGGGAAGTATCCCGGGCCAGCAAGGAGTGGGCTGGACCGGTGGTGAACATCAACGGTGCATCACTGTGCGAAGCCATGCAGATGAGCGACGGCGTGTTTTCGCAGGCGATTGAAGGTCAGCAGGCGCATGACATAGCCCAACTTGATGGCGGTGGGGCCCAGAATCGTCATGGCGTGGGCGGCTATCAGAGCATGCAGCGACAGCGACTGTTCCATGCCATAGGCCAGAATGGCCCCGACGATCAGGGCGACCAGCCCCCCGATCAGCAGGGTGTGGGACAGCGCCAATACCCGCGCGGGATGCTCAAAAAAATCATACATATCGATCACCTTCACACGGTCCCCCGCAGGAGCGAGCTTGCTCGCGATGGACTCAAGGGCGCTGCGTTCAACCAGCGAGCCCGCGTCATCGTTGACGACCATCGCGGGCGAGCTCGCTCCTGCAGGCAAAGCGCGGTGGTTATGCCACCGGAATCGATGGGTCGGCAGCGGCCAGCGCAGCGGCACGATCAGCGGCCGGTGGGTAGATCCAGATGCTGTTGATCTGCGACTTGAGCTCCTTGGCTTCCTGCTTGACCAGTTTGACCTCGCGCTCCCAGCCTTCGGTGTACACGGCGCCCCAACTGCCCAGGTCCAGGCAGGTGACGTACTTGGGTTGGCTGTAGACCATCGGCTCCACACCCAACAGTTCGGCGGCGACGTTGTTGCCGGCGTAGCGACCCAGGGCGATGGCGTGCTGGCACGACATGGCGGCGAAGTTGCCCTTGTCATCGGTGGCGGCGTAAGCGGTGTCACCCGTGGCGTACACATCGGCGTGGCCGCGCACTTTCAGGTGCTGGTCGACGTGCAGGCGACCCTGATGATCACGGGCGCCTTGCACTTGCTCGGTCAGCGGACTGGCGCGGAAACCCACGGTCCAGATCACGGTGCTGGCTTCGATGCGCTGGCCATCGGCGAGGGTCACGCCGCCGGCATCGACCGAGGCCGCGGTGGCGCCCACAATCCATTCAAGGCCCATGTGCTCGGAAGCTTCAACGATCGACGGGCTGATGCCTTCGCCCAGGGCCGCACCGATTTTCGCGCCACGCTCGATCACGACCACACGGATGTTGGCATTTTCACCCAGCACCGCACGCAGGCGTGTCGGCATCTCGGTCGCTGTCTCGATACCGGTGAAACCGCCACCGATCACCACCACGGTATTGCGGGCGGCGCTGGCCGGTTGGTCCTTGAGCGCATTGATGTGGGCTTCCAGTTCAGTGGCAGCTTCGATGGTGTCGACATCGAACGCGTGCTCCAGGCCCTGGACCGGTGGCCGCATCAGCTGGCTGCCGGCGGCCAGGACCAGGCGGTCGTAGCTCAGTGTGCCCTGCACGCCGGCGACGTTGCTGTAGCCGACCTGTTTGTTTTTCTCGTCGATGGTTTCAGCCGAACCCTGGACGAATTTCACGCCCACGGCGTCGAACAAATCGTTGAGGGGGGCCTTCATGTTATGCACGTTCGGTTCATAGAAACGTGGGCGAATACGCAGCTCGGCCTGAGGAGCCAGAACGGTGATTTCGACGTCGTTGCGATCGTGCTGGTCCAGCAGACGGGCAGCGCTCAACGCGCTCCAGACACCACCGAAGCCTGCACCAATAATCAAAATCTGCTGTTTCATTGTTTAGCTCCTGAAGAACGATCGAGGGCGATAAAAACGCGACTGCATGGGTTGACCGGTGGCGACTTATTCAAACAACCGATAACAGATGGAAGTCGCTTCTGATCTGGAACGAATCTTATTCGAGGGGCTGAACGCTGACACTGCTACATAGGGTAAGTCTGGGTATGAGTAAGTATTAGCGGTTTATACCAAGGTGTTAACGGTGCTTGCTTGGGCCGTCAGTTGCATGGGCTCAGGGCTTTCTCGATGAAGAAAATCAACCGTTCACTGGAGAAAGGTTTGGGGAAGTAAGCCAGCGGTTGCCTGGCCGTTTCATTGGGAGGGCGCTGTGCATTGGGGTTTCCGGTGATAAAGATCACCGGGATATGGATGCCCAATGCCGCGAGTCTTTCATACATCTGGATGCCATCCATGTCCGGCATTTGAATATCGGAAATCAGGCAGGAAGTTATTCTTGGTCCATCGGAGAGAAGGAACTCGAGCGCCCCGGCAAAGGTGCGTACGTTGTAGCCGCTGGAGCGCAATAAACTGTCGAGGGCCATTCGAACGGATTCGTCGTTATCGACGACGGAGATGATCGCGTCATTGCGCATGGTTGTGTCCTGCATGTTAGCGGAGAGCACTTAGAGGCTGTCCGCCATCATTGCAAGATACGCCGTCCTGAAAGGCTTCACAGTATACGTGGGTATAGTCACCTGACCGTGGTCTGCGCGCCGATCACCTCGGCCATGCGTACCAGATCGGCAAATGAACGTGCACCCATTTTGCGCATGGCCTGGCCTCGGTGAATTTTCACGGTGATCTCGCTCAGGCCGATTTCCCCGGCGATCTGCTTGTTCATCAGCCCCCATGCGGCCAGCGACATGACCGTTTGCTCGCGGGCGGTCAGGGTCTGGTGGCGCGCGCGCAGCTCATCGGCATGCCGTTCGGATTCGCGGCGCTGTTTGTCCCGGCTATGGGCGGCGCACACCGCATCGATCAGGTCCTGTTCGCGAAAGGGTTTGGTCAGAAAATCCACCGCCCCGGCTTTCATCGCCCGTACGGTCATCGCGATGTCGCCGTGCCCGGTGATGAACACGATCGGCACGTTGATGCCGGCGGCGCTCAACTCGTTTTGAAAGTCCAGGCCGCTGCTGCCTTGCAATCTCACGTCCAGCACCAGGCAACTGACGGTGTCGTTGCGCGGGTACTTCATGAACTCGGCGACCGAGCCGAACAGCTCGACCCGCAGGCCGATGGAGCGCAGCAGGCTGCCCAGTGATTCACGCAGCGGCTCATCGTCGTCGACGATGTAGACCATGGATTCGCCCTGGGCGATCTTGTTGAGGGGATGTTGTTCGTTCATTGCTTGTTCCCAAGGGGTTGGACATGCAACCGCCCTGCGCTTTTGTCCTGGCGAAGGGCGCTACATTAAGTGCATGCAAAGCCCGAGGCACTCATACCTGCGGGTGGTCGATTCATACGAAGGTATGGTTGTCCGGCGGCCCGGTATCAAATGGCCGAGGCGTACCCCGGATCGTTGGCTACACGTATCGGCAGGGCGAAAAAAAACGAACTGCCCTGGGCGTTCACGCTTGCCCAGATCCGTCCTTCGTGGAAATCGATGATCGAGCGACAAATGGACAGTCCCATGCCCAGGCCACTTTCCTTGGTGGTGAAAAACGGCATGAACAAATGCGGCAGGACATCGGAGGGAATGCCCGGGCCGTGATCGGCCACTTCCAGCACGGCTTCGTTGTCCTGGACCCAGGTGCGAATGGTCAGCGAGCGCTCGTTGGGCGGCACCGCATCCATGGCCTGGCATGCGTTGATGATCAGGTTGATGATCACTTGCTGCAGTTGCACGCGATCGGCACTGATCAGGCCACCGAACGCAGCCAACTCGACGATGGGAGTGATCTTGTGACTGACCAGTTCATAGCGCACCAGGCTCAGGGTCTCGCCGACGATATCGTTGAGCGATTCGTTCTGGCGCAGCGGGTCGCTCTTGCGTGACAGCGCCTTGACCCGGCGGGTGATCTCACTGGCCCGGTTGGAGCTGATGATGATGCGCTCGATGGACTGGCGTACTTCATCCAGGTCCGGCTGCGGGCGAGCGAGCCAGTTACGGCAGGCTTCGCCGCTGCTGGTGATCGCCGCCAGCGGTTGGTTGACTTCATGGGCGATGGACGCCGCCAGTTCGCCCAGGGACGTCACGCGCGAAACGTGAGCCAACTGGGTCTGGGCCCGACACAGGGCTTCTTCGGCCAGTTTGCTGGCGGTCACGTCACGCACCGCCCCCAGATAATCGAGGTGCCCGAAGTGGGGGGATAACGGCGTGGCCGTCATGTGCACATGCTTGATGCGCCCGTCAGGCATCAACAGTCGATGCCTGACCTCGATCAGCGGCTCATGCCGCGCTGCCTTGTCGAAACCGGCCTGCACCAGTGCCACGTCGGCCGGATGGGTGCGCGCAAGGACCATCGACACCGTCGGCTTGACGTCCACCGGGTATTCGAATATCCGTGCCGATTGTTCCGACCAGCCAAATTCTTCACAGCCGCTGCGAAAGCCCAGGCAGCCGGTCTGGCTCAATTGTTGTGAACCGGAAAAGTAGATGACCCGGTGGCGCAGCTCATCGCAGATTTTCTTGCCGCGCAGGGCCAGCAGTGTGATTGCGGCCAACAGGCTCAAGTCGCGGAAGAAATCCGTTGTCGAGGCCCAGTCCCAGCGTTCGAGGCCGCCGTGATAGAGGAACAGCGCCGTCAGCATCAGCATGCAGAACAGCGAAACGAGGATCACCGCCGTGAGGGAAAACAGGTTGATCGCCATCAACAACACGGCAATGCACAGCGTTGCGGTGGGAAGGTCGGCGCGGCTTTCGGTATTGATGATGATCCCGCAGGCCACGATCAGCCCCATCAGCCAGACCAGTGCGTTTTCCAATGGTTTGAGGCTGATAGCGATCACGGGGCGGGTCGTCCTTTGTCCTGAATGGAACGGCAAATGGCTGAACGACCCTTTCAAGGTGTACTCGTCAGCCGCTTTTTCCGGTTTCGAATCGATCATGCACGCCTCGGTTTTTGTTCGGGCAGGGCGGTGAATCGCATTGCTATCCTAGGAGTAACGGTTCTCATTCGGTTAGGACAAAAAACCCGGATATCCTGCCATCGCGCACGTCGCTCAAGCCGCGTAAGCCATTGAATATTGGAGCATTCGTTTGTGGCGCCGGTCGAGGCGGCGTCCTCGGACGCAGCTTCGCAGGCTCGACCGCTGCTGCAGGGGCGGCGCTATACGCAAGTATCAGTGTGGTCGCCTTAGGCATGATCGCACTGTCCCCATGTACGACAGACGTGCCTGGCGCGTCGCCGTAACCTGTGCCGGCACCTTCCTGAACTCAATGGCCGCGTGCCGGGTAGCGAACCTCATGAACAGAAATGACCTGCGTCGTGCCGACATTCATCTGCTGGTGGTTTTCGAAACGATGATGCATGAGCGTAATGTCAGCCGCGTCGGTGAAAAGCTGTTCCTCGGACAGCCCACCATCAGCGGAGCATTGGGCCGCTTGCGGGTCTTGTTCGACGATCCGCTGTTCATTCGTTGTGGACGGGCGATGGAGCCGACCGCACGGGCCGAGGAGATTTTCGCCAACCTGGTCCCGGCACTGGACGGCATTGCCGCCGCATTGAGCCGTTGCCAATCGTTCGACCCGTGCATCAGCGAGGCGACCTTTCATGTGGGGCTGTCGGATGACGTTGAATACGCGCTGCTGCCGCGTCTGTTGCGGCAACTGCGGATCGAGGCGCCGCATATCTCCTTGATCGTGAGGCGCGTCGATCAACAGCAGATGACGCAACGGCTGGTCAGCGGCGATATCTCCGTGGGCATCAGCCACACCCTCGATCTGCCGGCCAATGCCCGGCGCAAAACCCTGCGACCGATGCGGCCGATGCTGTTGCGCGCCGATGGCCGGCCCGGGGCTTTGACGCTGGACGAATTCTGTCGGCGTCCCCATGCCCTGGTGTCGTCCATGGGCAACGCCAGCGATGACACCGACCAGGCGCTGAGCCTGCTGGGCCGGCAGCGCAAAGTCGTGCTGACCGTCCCGCAATACAGTGCATTGCCGGGGTTGCTGGCGCAAAGCGATCTGCTGGCGATCGTGCCGGATTACGTCGCCAAGACGATGTCATCGGTGGCGGGGATCAGGGCCGAACCGGTGCCGCTGGCACTGCCGGTGCAAGAGCTGTCCATGGTCTGGCGTGCGGCCGTGCACAGCGATCCTGGTCAGCGCTGGTTGCGCTCACGCTGCTGCGCGTTTCTGTGTGAGCCGGTCGAGTTGCAGGTGGTGCCCAAGTCTCGACCGGCGCCGCTCAGCAATCAGGCTTTGCTGGCAGCCAGATAAGCGCCCAGACGTTTGCCCATTTCCTCACCCAGGGCCTGCAGGCCGCTCAGGGGCCGGACCATCACTTCGAAGTCGACGATTTTGCCCTGCTCGTTGAAGCGGATCATGTCGATGCCCTTGAGCTGTTTGTCGCCAACCCTGGCGCTGAACTCGAGAATCACGTTCAAGCCGTCGGCGCTCGCCAGTTCACGGTGGTAGGTGAAGTCTTCGAACACCTTGAACACCGTGTTGAGGATCATCGACACCACTGGCGCGCCAGGGTAGGGGGTATGCGCCATCGGTGAGCGAAACACCGCTTGCGGGTCGAGCAGGGCGGGCAGGGCCTTGAGATCGCCGGTGCGAATCATCGCGTGCCACAGGCTCAATGCCTCGGCGGCCTTGGGGTGCAGTTGCAGTTCAGACATGGTCAACTCCTGTTTTTTGTTGTTGTTCAACCTGTGCTTTCAATGGCCCGGGTTTGGGTTTTGCTCATGGGCGGCGAATGCGCCAGTAGATTGGCTGGAAACCGGGCGGGCGTCCATGGGTGGGCGCTGGCCCGCCAGCGATGGCGGCCGTCATCCAACCCATATTTTCGGATACACCCCATCCCCCGTAGGAGCGAGCTCGCTCGCGATGGACGTCAACGCTAACGCAGGCTGTCTGAATACCCGCGATGCCCCGAAGTCCATCGCGAGCAGGCTCGCTCCCACCGTTGATCTTCATGGGATAAGACGCTGCGGGGTGTCAATCGCCATTGATGGTGACTGTGCGGGCCTCTTCGCGAGCAAGCCCGCTCCCACAGGGAATGCGGTGGTCTGTGAGGCTTGCACAACAAAGAAGCCCGGCCGATCAGGGCGGTGGTGGTTTGGGTTTTGCTCATGGGCGGCGAATGCGCCGGTAGATTGGCTGGAAACCGGGCGGCCGTCCATGGGTGGGAGCTGGCCCGCCAGCGATGGCGGCCGTCATCCAACCCATATTTTCGGATACACCCCATCCCCTGTAGGAGCGAGCTCGCTCGCGATGGACGTCAACGCTGACGCGGGCTGTCTGAATACCCGCGATGCCCCGAAGTCCATCGCGAGCAGGCTCGCTCCCACCGTTGATCTTCATGGGATAAGACGCAGTGGGGTGTCAGTCGCCATTGATGGTGACTGTGCGGGCCTCTTCGCGAGCAAGCCCGCTCCCACAGGGAATGCGGTCGTCTGTGAGGCTTGCACAACGAAGAACCCCGGCCGATCAGGGCGGTGGTGGTTTCAGCGGTTATTGATCCGCGACACACAATTCCCCGGTCGCGCGGATCAGGGCCTGGCCGTGCAGGGCATCCTTGATCAGGGCCGAGCGTTGCTGGGCCAGCCAGGTCGGGCAATGCGGGTCGACGCGATAGGGGACGAAGGCGGCGTATTGCTGCAGCATCAGGGCTTGCAGTTCATCGAGTTTCGGCCGCAGTTGATTGAGATCGGGCCGCGGTACGTCAGGCGCCTTGTGCGCTGCTTGCCACTGCGCAATCAAGCCGTATTGCACCAGTTTGTTGGCTTCGATCTGCGCCGCGACCAGGTCGGCGGTTTCATCCGGGTCCAGTTTGTTCTCGACGGCCTGCTTCCTGGCGTTGGCGATCACCGAAGCTTCCCGGGCGGTATCCTGGATCGGTTTGCCGCTGTCCCACTTGGTCAGCGCCACTTGATCAGCAATGTTCAAGCGTTGGTTGATGGTGGCCAGCAACGGTTGCAGGGCGTCGGGTGCCGGGGAGGGCGCGGCGGCGTGGGTGACACTGGCAAACACCAGAAAAGCCGGAAGCGCGCAGGTCAGCAAGGGCGGCAGGCGAAGGCAGCAGAACATAAACAAACCTCTTGGGCATGGGATGCACTCAGGCTTTATGTAACACAGCTGAGCCAAATGAACGATAGTTCAACGGTATCTTCGCCGATACAGGGTTCAAGTCGATTGAGCGGACGCAGGCCCGCAGCGGCATCACACAATGGCTGACAGGCTTGGTCAAACGGTGGGAGCGGGCTTGCTCGCGAATGCGGTGTGTCAGTCAATAAATGGTTGAATGACACGCCGCATTCGCGAGCAAGCCCGCTCCCACAGGCCGGCGCGCACGAAAAAGCCCGGCTGATCAGGCCGGGCTTTCCATGGGCACAGCGGTCGAACGATGGGGCTTACGCGAGACGGTACTTGATCAGGCGATCGGAGCCGCCTTCAGCGACGAGATTGCGCAGCAGGCGATCAGCGCCATCAGCGGCAACTTCGTTGCCTTTCAAACGATCAGAACCATCAGCCGCGACAGCACGTTTTTCCAGCAGACGATCAGAGCCACCTTCAGCCACACGATTGTGTTGCAGACGATCCGAACCACCCTCAGCCACACGGCTTTCAATCAGCCGATCCGAGCCGCCTTCAGCGACGACAGGTTGAGCAGAAGTAGCAGCGAAAGCGTTCACTGCGAAAACCGAGAAAGCGATGCTGAGAAGGGTCTGGCGTTTCATGATCGTGTGCTCCGGGTGTAATGGGTTGGTATGGAGCTGATGTTACGCCGCAGAATTTTTAAGAGAACTTCATTGACATGATGGTGAACATCGACGGCAGTGATATCGCGCTGCTCCTGCAGGCGCTGCCGCAGGCTGCGATTTTTTGACGTGGCGGTTATTCCGGCAATCCTGCCAGACGCAGCCCATCGGCGAACCGCGCCATATCCTCGGGCCGCTTTATCGGCAACCAGTCCTTGAGGTCGCACAAACGCAAAGTGGGGTCCAGACCGCGCAGACGTTGCATCGCCCACCTGGCTTTTTCCATTTGCCCGCCCAGCGCATGACTGGCTGCCACCACCGCCGCCGGCGCCAAAAGGCCGGGCAAGTTGCCCAGCGCTTTTTCCGCCCAGTCCGCCGCCGCTTCGAAGTGACCGGCGAAAAGGTTCGCGAACGCCATTCCAATCTGCATCCTGAACATTTCCGGATCCAGCGGACTCAAGCGCACGGCATGGGTCAAATCTTCGATGGCAGCGTCTGTTTCACCACGCAGTGCGCGCAGGATACCGCCCAGGTACCAGGCGGGAGCGAGGTTGGGGTTGAGCAGGCGTGCCCTGTCGAGCAGTGCAATGCCACCATCGAGATCACCGGTGAAATGGCCCAGTGCATGGCCGCCCCGAGTCAACGCGACTGCATCATCGCGGCCCAGGGTCACCGCCAGGTGCGCCAGCCGCGTGCCCTCGGCAATTTCTGTGGCCCTGTCAGTCATCCAGCCATTGAGCTTGCGCCAGAAGAGGCACCAGGCGGCCATGCCGTAGGCCGAGGCGAATTCCGGATCGAGCGCTATGGCCTGGTAGAACATCGACAACGCTTCAACGATGGCTTCCCGACTGCCGCTGTGCAGTTTTGCCATGGCGCGCAGGTAATAGTCGTAGGCGTCGAGGTTTTCCGTCGGTTTGCGTTTGGCGCGTTCGATTTCCGCGCGTTCCAGTTGCGGCGCGATGGCGCCGACGACGCTCTCGGTGATTTGATCCTGCAATTCAAAAATATCGTCCAGCGTCCCTTCAAAACGCTCAGCCCACAGGTGTGTGCCACGGGTGGCATCGATGAGTTGCCCGGTAATGCGCACCTTGTTGCCGGACTTGCGCACGCTGCCTTCGAGCACGTAGCGCACCCCCAGCTCCTGACCGACCCCTTTGGCGTCCACTGCCTGGCCCTTGTAGGTAAAGCTTGAATTGCGTGCGATGACAAACAGCCAGCGGATGCGCGACAGAGCGACGATGATGTCCTCCACGACGCCGTCGGCGAAATACTCCTGGGCCGGATCGCCGCTCAGGTTATGAAAGGGCAGGACAGTAATCGAGGGTTTTTCCGGCAGAACCAGGCCGGGGGAGGGCGTTTGTGTGGCGGTCCGGCGCTCGTCAAGGTCGGGCTGGAGTGCCTGCTGGCTGTCGTGGGTCTTGACCTGGCCGATGAAGCGATAGCCCTTGCGGGCAACGGTACGCACCAGGCGCTGTTGTTCGCCGGTATCGCCGATGGCTTTACGCACCGCGTTGATGTGGCTGGCGATCGTCGATTCCGAGACGATCCGGCCGCTCCACACCGCCTGGAGCAAGTCATCCTTGCTGACCACATGATCGGGATTGCTGACGAACAACAGCAACAGATCGAAGACTTGCGGCCCAACGGCCACGACCTGTCCGCGCAGGGTCAGCTCCCTGCGTTGCTCATCGAGAACATAGCCTTCAAATAGGTATTGCACGGTGAGCATCCCCTGGAAAAACGCCCGCAACGTCGTGCCCCGGGCGCCTGGCGACAGGTATCTGAAGCTGATCATACGGCAGCTCGAAACCCGCTGCACCGTCCGCGCCAGCGGTGACTGGACGGGTGAGCGCGTGATTGGATGCAAATCCAAGGGGGCGCCAAGGCAAATCCAAGGTCGGCGCAAGGACTTGCCTGCTGCGCCGAGCCAATCTGTCCTCGTCCCGACGCAACGGTTGCAGTCGCCAAGGTGGGAAAGTCTCATGAAGATTGTCGTCATTGGAGGCTCCGGCCTCATCGGATCCAGGCTGGTGAATGCTTTGCGTGGATGTGGCCATGATGCGCTTGCCGCCAGCCCCCGCACCGGGGTGAACAGCATCACGGGCGAGGGCTTGGCCCATGCCCTGGCGGGCGCCGATACAGTGGTCGACGTCGCGAACGCGCCGTCCTGGGACGACCAGGCCGTGCTCGATTTTTTTGAAACGTCGAGCCGCAACCTCTTGGCCGCCGAAGCGGCGGCTGGCGTCGGCCATCATGTTGCCCTGTCGATCGTTGGCAGCCAGCGGCTTCCCGATACCGGCTACTTTCGGGCCAAGGCTGCGCAAGAGCTTCTGATCAAGGCCTCCGGCATGCCCTACACCATTTTGCGGGCCACGCAGTTCTTCGAGTTTGTCGGCGCCATTGTCCAGTCGTTCGCCGTCGGTGAGGCGATTCACGCTTCACCCGCGTTGATCCAGCCGGTCGCGGCCGACGACGTGGTGGCGGCGCTCACCGATATCGTGCTGGCCGCGCCGGTCAATGGCACGTTGGAAATCGCAGGTCCTGAAGCCCTGCCGATCGATGAGCTGGCCGGGCGTTTTTTGCAGGCGAGCGGGGACAGGCGCAAGGTCCTGCCGGATGTGAACGCGCGTTATTTCGGTGCCGTGCTCGACGATCAATCGCTGACCGCCGGCAAGACGGCGCGACTGGGCGCGATCCGCTATGAAGACTGGCTCGCCCGGTCGACGGCCCGGTGAAAAGTGATCGTTCACAAATCCCTAACCCTGCGTACAACCGCTGCGGCTTCTCGGCCCGGTTCAAGGCTCATATGCTCTGAACACACCCAAGGCAGTCCGCAACAGCAACAGCACAGACGCCAGAAACGGGAACCGCTGAAACTCCAATCTAAAAATAAAGGAGACAGGAAATGCCGAATGGCCTGTTCATTGATGAGCTGATTCGCGAACGCAGTGCCAAGCGTGGGTTTCTGGATCGACCGGTGCCCATGGACATGGTGAAGGACATTCTGTCGGCGGCAAAACATGCGCCGAGCTCCAGCAACAGCCAACCGTGGCGATGCTATGTCATCACCGGCCAGTCCCGCGAGCGCATCACCGAAGCCGCCGTGGAGGCCTATCGCGCGTCGCCGGAAGGGCAGACGCCGGAATATCCGTTTTTTCCGCCAGAACTGCATGATCCCTACAAGACCCGCTTCCATACCTTCCGCGGGCAACTGGGCGATGCCCAAGGCTGCTGTCGCAGTGACAAGGAAGGGCGGCGGCGTGACGTCGAGCGCCAGTTCCGTTTCTTCGATGCACCGGTCGGCATCATCTTCACCATGGACCGGCGCCTGGAGTGGGCCAGTTTCCTGTGTTACGGCTGCTTCCTGCAGAACGTGATGCTGGCCGCCAAGGGCCGCGGGCTCGATACCTGCCCGCAGCAGATCTGGTCGCTGCAGCACCCGTTGCTGCGCGCCGAACTCAACCTTCCCGAGGATCAGATGGTCGTCGCCGGCATGTCACTGGGTTGGGCCGACAACAGCCTGCCGGAAAACAAAATGACCGTCGCCAAGCTGGAACTCGAAGAGTTCACCACCTTCGTCGACTGAGCGCTGCGACAACCACACGTTAATCGCCCACGGCGCCGGACAGGCGTCGCGGACCCTGCTTGTCCACATGAAATGGAGAATCACATGTCAGCCATCAAAGGTTTCCACCACCTGACCGCCGGCGTCGCCGGTGCCCAGGAGGACGTCGATTTCTATGTGAAGCTGCTGGGACAGAGCCTGATCAAGAAAACCGTCCTGCTCGACGGTGAAGAGCCGATTTATCACCTGTACTACGGCAACGCCCAGGGTGATGCCGGCACGCTGGTGACCTCGTTCCCGTTCCGCCAGCGCGGCGTCAAGGCCCGTCCCGGGTCCGGTCAGATACGCGTCATCAACTACTCCGTGCCCAAGAACGCCCTGGACTTCTGGCGGGCACGTTTCGAAGCCTTCGGCGTGCCGTACGACAAGGAAACGGTCACCCGTTTCGGCGAAACCCGTCAGCGCTTCCTGCACCCGTGCGGCATCGAATTCGACCTGGTCGCCTCCGATCAGGACAGCCGTCCAGCCTGCGTGGCCGATGACATCCCGGAGCAGTTCGCGATTCGCGGCGTGCACAGCATCACGCTGTCGCTGCGGGAAGTGGCCGAGTCGATCATCTTCATGAAGGACGCCCTCGAGTTCCGCTACGCCGGCGAGCATGGCCCGTATCACCGTTTCGAAACCGCCAGCGGCGCACCGGGCACCGTGGTCGAGTTCCAGCATGAGCCCGACCGCCTGCAAGGCTCGTCCATCTACGGCGAAGGCACCATTCACCATGTGGCGTTTGCCGTGGACAACGTCGAACAGCAGATGGCGCTCAAGGACAAACTGATGTCCATGGGGCACATCGACACCTCCGAATCGGTGAACCGCAATTACTTCCGCTCCATGTATTTCAAGATGCCCGGCGGCGTGATGTTCGAAGCGGCGACCACCGACATCGGCTTCACCATCGATGAGCCGGCCGATGACCTGGGCGGCGAATTCCAGACGCCGTCCTGGTTGAGCGACCGCAAGGAAGAACTGCTCAGCCGCCTGGAGCCGATCTCGGTCTGACCCGGCCTCTCATACCCAGCGACTGCCACCAGCAGTCGCTGTTCATAATGTTGTCCCGTACAGGTTCCATCATGTCCAAACCAAAGATTCTGATCGTGTTCTATTCGCGTACCCGTTCCACCGAAATCCTGGCCAACGCGATTGCCGCGGGCGCCGTGGCCGAAGGCGCCGAGGTTCGCCTGCGCCGGGCCCGGGAGCTGGTCGGCCCGGAAATCATGCAGCAGGTGCCGGGCTGGTTCGACAGCGCCGAAGCGATGAACGCCAAGTATGAAAAACCCACCGAAGCCGACGCCGAATGGGCGGACGCCATCATCTTCGGCACGCCGACCCGCTTCGGTTCGATCTCGTCGGAGCTCAAGGCCTACATCGATGGCCTGGGCGGCCTGTGGTTCGCCGGCAAGCTCAATGGCAAGGCGGGGTCGGTGTTTGGCTCGACTTCATCCAAACACGGCGGCAACGAATCGACCCTGCTGTCGATCTACGCGCCGATGGCGCACCTGGGGCTGATCATCGTGCCGCTGGGCTACGCCGATCCGTCGATGTTCAAGGCCGGCACGCCCTATGGCGCGACCCATGTCTCAGTGCTCGACACCCTGGTGCCGGATGAAGACCACCTGGCCGTCGCCCAGTACCAGGGCCGTCGGGTGGCTTCGGTCGCACGCTCGTTGCGCTGCGTGACGCCGGTCGCTGAAGCCGCCCTGGCCTGAGGATCGCTGTCGGTGGGGTGGGTCGTTTGCCGGTCACCCTGCCGGCAGCAGTTCGACCCAGCCCGGTTGGCTTTTGACCCGGGTGAGCCACTGCTCGATGGCCGTGAACCGCTGCATCTGCAAACCGCCCTGGCTGGCCAGCGAGACATAGGCGAACAGGCCCAGGTCGGCCACGGTGTAGTGATCACCCACCAGCCAGGTATGTCCGGCCAGCCATTGTTCGAGTTTCTCCAGGGCCGGGTAGGCCTCTTTGTGAAATTGCTCGATCTGCGCAGCCATTTGATCGGCGATGCCCTTCAAATGGTAAACGCGACACAGCGCCAACGGCTTTTGCAGGTCGCCCTGTTCGAACGACAGCCAGCCGATGACCTGCGAGCGCAGCCAAGGATCATCCGGGAGGTAGCGGCTGCCCTGGGCCAGGTGCATGAGGATGGCACCGGACTCGACCACGGTCCGGCCGTCATCGAGCTGCAATACCGGCACCCGGCAGAAGCGGTTGAGTTGCTGGAACTCGGGGGTCAGTTGTTCCCCTTTGGCCAGGTCCAGGGTGATGCGCTCGTAAGGCTGGCCCAACTGATTGAGCAGAATGCGCACCTTCCAGGAGTTGCCCGACATTCGGCTGTCATAGAGTCGCAAGATGTTCGCTCCAACGAGAAAAAAGGTCGACGCAGGGCCGCGGTCAACCCGCGGTCCAGCGCCTGGAACAGGTCCTATCCTAGCGGATTTGGAGACCGCCCACGCTTGACAACCATCTTCTACCGAAACCGAAAACACCTCAATTGAAGGAGTGACTGTCGTGGATGTTGATAACGCCAATCTGGTCGAAAAGATTGAACAGCTCAAGCACATGACGGCCCTTGTTCGCGCCGGCATGCTCGACCCGCAGCGAAGCACGTTGGTGGGCGATGCGCAGTCCCCGCGCTTTGAACTGTTCCACGCGGCCAGTTCGCTGTGCTCGCAAAAGGTCCGTACGGTGCTGCATGAGAAGCGGCTCAGTTACCGCTCCAACGACATGATCATCCTCTGCTCGATGGGGGCGGACGGTGTCATAGCGGCCGAGCACTACAACCCGGCGTACGTGCGTTTGCGCCTGATCGCCGGCAAGGACATGGGGCAGGCGTTGGTCAGCGGCTACAGCGGGCGTACCTCGGTGGAGACCGAAGGCTTCGATCCCTGTGCGGTGCCGCTGCTCATCGACTACGTGGCGGGGCGGGTGATTGCCGATTCCAAGCGCATCTGCTGCTACCTCGATGAGGTGTCGACTGAGCCGCTGCAACTGTTGCCGGCCGCTGCCCACGCCCGTGCCGAAGTGATGCGCCAGGTCAGCATCGTCGATCGGTTGCCCAATGCCGCGCTGCTGTACGGCTTTCACCCGGATGCCGACCACCGTCCCGAGAGCCTCAAATCGGTGATGGAAACGGTGTATGACTACAAGGTCATGGCACTGCAGGCCCTGGCCGAGGCCAATGCCGGGGACGCCGAACTGGTCGGTGCCTATCGCGCCAAGATCGCCAAGGAAAGCGGCGGCAAAAAGGTCTGCCATGACGCCGCCTTCCAGCGCGCCGTCCGGCAGGATGCCCGCGAGATTCTGATGGCGCTGGACCAGGCCCTGGGCGCGCAGTCGTTCCCGTATCTGAACGGTCATGCGTTCACGCTGGCGGACGTGGCCTGGGGCGTCAACCTCATCCGCATGGCGTATCTGGGCCTGGCGTCGCTTTGGGATGAGCTACCCGGTGTCGCGCGGTACTTCGAGGCACTGACCCAACGACCGTCGTTGTGTAGCGAGGCGATCGGCGCGTCCATCGACTCACTGCCGCCTTCGGAGCACTTCGCAGGCGTCGCGCAACGTGCTGCGCAGCGAAGGAATTCGTAAGCGAGGTGCAAGACCTGTGGGAGCGGGCTTGCTCGCGAAAGCGGTAAATCAGTCACCTTCTGCATGACTGACCCAACGCCTTCGCGAGCAAGCCCGCTCCCACAGTCATGTGTGGTGTTTGCAGATTTTGTGCCCTGCCACAAAACCTGTAGGAGCGAGGCTTGCCCGCGATGGCGGTGTATCGGCGCCATAGAGGTTGAATGTGTTGTGTGGTGTTTGCCGATTTTGGGTGCCCGGCGAAACCGAGCTTCAGCGGTTGTGCCTGGCCATGTGCGGGCAGCCCGTGGGTGGGTTGCCGATGAAGGTGCGTGCCGACCACAGTTCCGGGAATGGGATTTCATCCAGCGTGGGTGCCAGCCAGGCCACGCCTTCGGTACCGAAGTAGGCGGGGCGGGTGCCGAAGGTGCGGCGGGTGGCCATCAGGTGGCGGTACTTCCATTGGCTGAAACCTTCGGCGATGTCGGCCAGGGTCTCGCCTATCTGCTGCAATTGGATGTTGATATCGGGACCGGCATAGATCTCTCGCCAGATCCGTTCAATGGCCTCGTTGGGCACATAAGGCGCGCTGAAATCGCGCTCCAGCACCGCTTTGGGGACCTCCATGCCGATGCGGCCGAAATAGGCCAACAAGTCGTCGTAGAGACTTGGTTCGGCCAAGGCCTGCCTGAGCTGTGCCAGGCGCGCCGGTTGCGGGGCGAAGTGCACCAGATGCTCGGCCTGCTTGATGCCCAGCAGGTAGACCATGTGCCGATAGGTCCAGCCTTGCAGCGCCGTGTCCTTGCCATAGGTCGCGGCGGCCCGGGACAGGATCGCCATCAGGTCGTTCGGCGTCATCCAGTCGATCGAGCGCCAGTTGGCGTCCAGCACCGCTTGATGGCCGACCACCCGCAGCAGCGTGCGATAGACCAGGCTCAGGTTGTTGTCGCGCAATTGGCGTTGCGCCGTCTGCAATTCCTTGACGATCAGCATCCAGTACAACTCGGACACCTGCACGTGGGCGATCCAGGCATGCTCGCCCGGGTGATCGCTGACCGGCGTCTGCAGCGAGTGCAGCACGTCGGTCTGCATCCAGGCGCTGTAGGGCGTTTGCCCGGCGGGGGTGTCGGTGGAATCGAGGCTCGCGGTATCGAGGATCTTGTTCATTGTTATTTTCCTGGTCGTGTTCAAACCTGCCAGCCAGTTGGCGGGGATCAAGAAAATACTAGGGTGACCGGGCAGGCCTGAGAAGTTGGCCGGGCTGCACGATAAGTCCCGGAATGGCGAACGATCCGGACGAAAAACACCCCTGAAAAACTGCCAGAATAACTGTCATTGTCGTCACACGGTCACGTACTTATGATCAAGGCGTCGATGTTTGCAGGGCCGCTATTGCGCACAGGGACTGCACCCGTACCGAGGGCTGACTCCAATAACAACCGCCCCGGTTTTCTCGATCGTGATTCTGCCCAGGTAGCGCCCGAATGCTGGATCTCAAAGATGTCTTTTACTTCGTTCAAGTGGTCGATCGCGGTGGCTTCACCGCCGCCGGCAACAGTTTGCGGCTGCCCAAGTCGACGCTGAGCCATCGGGTTCACGAACTGGAAAACTACCTCGGCGTGCGCCTGCTCAACCGCACCTCGCGCCAGTTCGGCATGACCGATATCGGCACCGAGTTCTACCAGTACGCCATCGCCATGCTCAACAGCGCCGAGGTCGCCGAAGAGGCGGTACGTGAGCGACTGGCCGAACCCAGCGGTGTGGTGCGCATCACCACTGCCGTGGAAATCGCCCAGTTCGCCCTGCGCGATTTGCTGCCTGCCTTCCTCACCCGTTACCCCAAAGTACAGATCGTGGAAATTTCCACCGACCGCCTGGTGGATATTGTCGGCGAAGGTTTTGACCTGGCGATTCGCGGGCACATCTCGCCGTTGCAGGATTCGTCCCTGGTGCAGCGCGCCATTGCCAGTGTGCCGTGGTTCCTGTTCGCCGGGCCTGAGTACCTGGCCAAAACCGGCACTCCGGCCACCCCGGACGATCTGGCGCAGCACACGACCCTTTCGATCGTGCGCGGAGGCCCGTCGCAATGGCAGTTGCGCAACACGTCCGGTCAGGACACCTGCGTGCCCATCGCGCCGCGATTCCAGAGCAACGACATGATCTCCACCAAGGAAGCCGCCTGCGCAAACCTGGGGATAGCGGCGCTGCCGGGCTATATCTGCAAGGAGGAACTGCGCAACGGCACCCTGCAACGGGTGTTGCCGGGCTGGATGGTCGCCGATGCGCGCATGACCGCGCTGATGCCTCACCGGACCGGGCTGTTGCCGGCGGTGCGGGCGTTGATTGATTTCCTGGCCGTCGAGATCCCCAAGGTCACGACCTTCGACGAGGCAAACCTGTAGGCGCGAGGCTTGCCCGCGAAGCTTTTTGGCGGCCTCAATGGCCCCATCGCGGGCAAGCCTCGCGCCTACAGGTGAAAGGTTGCGTTCAGCAATCTGCGGCCAGCAGGCTTTCCAGTTGCATCGCGATCTGTAGCAGGCCCGCATCCTCACCGGGCCGGGCGACGATTTGCAGCGAGGCGGGGAGGTGGCTGTCGATCGATCGCAAGGGCAGTGGAATCGAAATGGCCGGGAACCCCGCCAGGTTGAACGGCGCGGTGTAGGTCATCAGCGCTTCGCGCACGGTACCGCTCCAGTCACCGATGGCCAGGCTGGATTGACCCGCCAATGGCGCGCTGCACGGGCAGGTCGGCAGCAGCACATAGTCGACCCCGATCATGGCCCGTTCAAGCTTTGCGCCCAGTTGTCGGCGCACGGCCTGCGCGTTGGCGTAGTCGCTCATCACCACCGATCTGGCCCGGTCGAGCCGCTCGATCGTTTCCGCGCCATAGTGGCGGCTGATGAAGTCCCAGTCATGGCGGGAAAAATGCGTCACGCCGCCTTCGGTCAGGACAATCTGCGCGAATGCCTGAAACGCTCCGTCGAACAGGCCCCTGGTGTCGATCCTGTCGCACCCAAAGGCCTGACCGACATGGTGCACCGCCTGCTCGAACGCTTGCGCCACTCCGTCGCTCATCGGCACCGGATCGACCTGACGAATCACCCCGAAGCGCGGCGTCACGGCGGGGGCGGTGTCGAGCGATGCGATGCCCAACGCCTCGGCCAACACCCTCACATCGGACACGCCGGCACCGAGCAAACCCGGATGATCCAGGCTCGGCGCCAGGGCAAAAATGCCCTGGCTCGGGAACCTGCCATAGGTCGGCTTGAACCCGGTTACACCGCACATTGCCGCGGGGATGCGCACCGAACCACCGGTGTCAGTGCCCAGGCCCGCAGCGACGGCACCGCTGGCGATCGCCGCCGCCGCGCCGCCGCTCGACCCGCCGGGAATGCGCCGGGTGTCGAGTGGGTTGAGGGTATCGCCGAACTCACGGCTGGCGGTGGTGACGCCCCAGGCGAATTCGTGGGTGGTGGTCTTGCCGATGATGATCGCGCCTTGCTCGACCAGCGTCTGCACCACCCGCGCGTTGGCCGAAGGCACATGACCGCGGTAGGCGGGCGAGCCGTAGCGGGTTTCCAGGCCCTGGGTATCGATCAAATCCTTGACCCCGATCGGCAGGCCTTCCAATGGCCGCGCCGTGCCGGCGGCGAAGCGTCGATCGCTGTCCACCGCCGCGGCCAGCGCCGAATCCCGGGCAATGCTGGCAAACGCATTCACGGTCGCCTGGCCGGCCTGGGCGATGCTCAATGCAAGCTCGGTCAACGCCGTGGCGCTGAAGTGTCCGTCCAGCAGTGCCTGCCGGGTGTCGCGCAGCCCTGCCATGCGCGGGATCACCACAGCCGCTCCAGCAACTGGTCTAGTTTGGCCGCCGCATCACCGCCCAGGTCGTCGACTTCTTTCGGGTAATTGGCCTTGAGCAACTCGGCGATCTTGCCCAGTTGCGATTTGTCGAGGTCGAAGTGGCCGATGCGGTTCGGCAGGCCGAGGCTGAGCACCAGGTTGGCGATGCGCTCGGCCAGTCGCTCGGCGGCCAGGCCGTCGGGTCCTGGCGCAAAAATATCCAGCTTTGCCCCGTAGTAGTCGGCGCAGGCACGGATCACCGGCGCCAGCGTGATGCACGAGGTCATGCTGTGGGGCAGGCCGAAGGTGCCGCCCAGGATGTGGCCGATGCGGTGGCTGAGCCCGTAAATCACCGACGCCGGTGAGAAGTAGCATTGCCACGCCGCCAATTGCAGTTGCAGCAGGTCGTAGGGCGTGACCAGACCGTGGTCGATGGCGCGGCGGGTTTCGAGCGTCTCAGGCCAGCGTTCGAGGACGGTGAAGAAGCGCTGCAAACCGCTGGCCGACATGATCGCGTGCGGGTGGTCGACGCGGACCTTGCGCATGCCTTCCACCGCGTGATCCATGCCCTTGATCGCCGAGGACAGCAACAGCGAACGGGGCGTGTCGAGCAGCAGCACGGGGTCGAGCACCACCACTTTTGGCGTGGTTTCACGGATGGCGTAGCTGCGTTTGAATTTCACCCGTCCTGTGGTTTCGGTGATGCCGAAGTAGTGCGAAAACTCGGAGCCGGACAGGGTGGTGGGCAGCGCCGCGATGGGCAGGAAATGCCCGGTGCGCTGGAAGTGCAGGTAAGACACCGCCTTGGCCGCATCGAGCACCGATCCGCCACCCAGGGCAATGATCGACTTGGCGCCCAGGCGAATGCACGCCTGCAGGCCTTCCTGGACCGCGACATCCGGCACGTGGGCGGGCAGATCGGTGAACACGCCCACACCCTGGCGGATGTGCGGTTGCAGCGCGGTTTCATTCAAATGGTTGAGCGGCGCCACCGTGAACGTAATCGGGCGCTCGATGCCATGCTCGCCAAAACCGGACACGGCGTCCGCCAGGATGTTTGTGCCCCACAACACCGAATCCTGCGGCAGGCAAGTTAATTGATTCATTGTTATTGACCTTGATGGCTGCTGAATACGCCTTGAGGCTGACGCGTGGAATCTGTTGTCACAAGACTGTTGTGCAGAACGTAGCGTCCAGGGTTTTGGACGATCAACTTTTATTCAGGCTTATTGTTTTCTTGAATTTTTCTGTTCGTGAATTAATGACGACGTTAGTTATGTGGGTTGTTTGTACGCAAGGTTCTAAAATTGCGAACGATTGAATAGGTCGCGCATTAGTCGGCGAGTTTTTTCAAGTTAAGAGTGATTTATAACTGGTTGATATCATTGGTTTTGATCTGTTGATTTTAGACTTTTATAAATTCACAACACCGGTTCATGACAGCCGTTGCGCAAGCGCAGGCAGTGTTTTATGACCTCGATACGCTTGTTTGCATGGGTGACATTTTCGTTTGATGGCTCTATAAAACTGTCGAAGTTTCCCAGAAGTGCAAGCCCCGTAACCCGTCGCGGGAACTCAGCCGTGCGTCCAGGTAAAAATAATAAGAAGGCTTAAAACATGAATCGACAATCATTGTTCACTATCACCGGTATGACTTGCATGGCATTGACCTCTCTGGCAAACGCCAGTGAAGGAGGCGGGTCGTCCTATCCCTTGGGCGCGGAAACCTACATGGCGGGCGCGATGCCACCTCCGGGCATGTATGGCCAGGTGTTTGTCAGCCATTACGAGGCCGACAGCTTCCGGGGCAATGACGGCCGCAAGCTGCCCATGGATTTCGACCTGCGGGCCGATTGCATCGCCGCCCGCTTTATCTGGGTCACGGACCAGCAAATACTCGGGGGCCAACTCGGGTTCCATGTGATTGCGCCGCTGGTGGACGTCAACGTCAGCGTCAATGGCCAATCGCAAAGCAAAAGCGGCTTGGGCGACGTGATCTTCGCGCCCGCGCTGGGCTATCACTACAGCGACAAAATGCACGCGATCTTCGCCATCGATACCATCGCGCCCACTGGCCGCTACGATCGCGATGACCTGGCCAACACCGGCCGCAACTACTGGGTGTTGCAACCCGTGGTCGCACTGGCGTACGTGGACCCGAACGGCCTGAACGTCGACGTCAAGACCATGTACGACTTCAACTTTGAAAACCCCGCGACAAACTACCGTTCTGGCCAGGCCCTGCACATGGACTATTCGGTAGGTTGGGGCATGGGCAACGGCTGGGTGCTTGGCGTAGGTGGCTATACCTATTGGCAAACCACCGACGACCGCCAGGACGGCGAGCGGGTAGAGGACAACAAGGGGCGCAGCCTGGCCATTGGTCCTTCCATCAAGTACCAGAGCAACGACGGCTGGTTCCTCACCGCCAAATGGCAAAACGAAACCCAGGTGCGCAACCGCCCGGACGGTAATGCCTATTGGCTGAAACTGAGTGTGCCGTTCTAGCACTCAAGGCCGGCCCGGGATTTGCGGTGAACAAGGATCACCGCGATCATCGGCTTGGAATCGCCTCCCGCAGCCGTTCGATTTTTTTCTGAAGTTCATCAACCTGCTGCTTCTCTGCGCGAAGGGCCGAGCGCAGTTCGCGGTTTTCCATTTCGCGGATTTTTGCCCAGCGCTTGGCCGCCTTGCAGTCGACGATGATCTGCCAGATATCCTGCAATTTCAGGTACTGGATCAACAGCACCAGAACCACCAGCACCATCACCAGCAAAGCCCCTGTCGACACAACATCCGACGTTGTCATAGCTACATCCCTTTATCGATTTCAATGGTTCGAAAGACAGGCTCAGGATATGTAGCTAATTACGACACGTATAGAATGTAGACTTATACAGGTAAACAATTCACGCACATGAAAGGGCGCTGGATCAGGGGTTTTTCCTCGATCAGCGCCCCTGCGACGAACATGTGCCTGAAAAGCTTACAGATGACTCACATCGGCAACCAAGATGGACAGCGGCGGCGGTCGCAGCACAGCAGTTCGAAGTCCTGATACTTCAGCCAACGCGCTACCCGCACGCGGTTTCGAGCGCGTCGAGCACGGTCGATGGGTGTGCGAAAACCTTTGGGGGGCGGTTCGCGCAGGCTGGCGAAGCTGTCGCTGTGAAAGCGCGCCAGGCGTTTGCGCACGGCAGGGGCGGTCATCGTCAACTGTTCGAGATCAAGGTCCCAGAACACAAAGGCGAAATCGTATCGGCAGCCACGCCGACGGTAGGTACGTGCCATATCAATCTCCAGAAAATTTTACCTGGCTGACATGGCGGACTCCTTTGGCAAGAGGGGGAAGCGGAGCGCGCGACGGCACGCTCCGAGGGGGTACAGACTGAGGTTTATAGCATGTCGCGCAGTTCGATTTCCCGATCGATCAACGTGCTGATGTCGATCGAGTCACCGTCGGCTGCAATGCTCAATTCACTCGTGTTGATCGACCAGTTGTCCTTCCCGCCGGGCGTGTAGCTCAGCGCGCCGAGGTCCTGCAGGACCGCTGCCAGGGCGCTGCTGTCCGGCGGGTTGCCCTTGTTGTGGGTCGCGGCGTAATAGGCCATGCCGATGCCGAAACGCTCCTGACCGTCGCGAACCTTGGTGGCGCTGTTGGCCAGCGGGAAGGGCTTGCTGTCGAAGGCTTTCCACAAGGTGGTCAGCACTGTGTTGATCTCTTCGATGGAATGGCGGCGGCCTTTGCCCATCAGGATGCCGCCCTTGTCGATGCGGTAGAAAAATTGATTGCGCTTCACCGCGGTAAAGCATTCGATCATGTCGTGGGTGACGACCGTGGAGGGCTCGCGGCGCGTCTCAACCTGCGCCACACGGCCGCCGTTTTGCGGCAGGTCATAACCGATCATGAACAAGGCAGACTCCAGTCGACGCAAAGGCGCGACCGACGTGAAGCCGGCGAAGTTTTCGGCGCCTGCCAACGTCAGCGCTTCGGCGAGAATCCAACTGGCCTTGAGGTTCCACTCCGCGTGTTGCACGGCATTGGTCAGGCGCGGGAAGAAAAAGTCATCTCGCCCGGGATTGCGGTTTTTAGGCGACTTGGCCCCTGGCGCCTCCTTCGCCGGCGCCCACGCAAAGGCCAGCTCAGCCGGCACCTGCGTCAGTTTCATGGCCTCGCAATACTTCACCACGATCCAGCCCAACGCCGCCGCCACGCGGCTGTCGTAGATGATGAAGTCCTGCACCAGCAGCGAATAGACCTTGGTCATGCCGGCGTTGAACCGCAGGTTGGCGTTCAACAAAATCGGCTCAGCCAAGTTGCCCGAAGCAAACCCCGCCGCCGTCGACTTCAGCAGCGCGGCCAGGCCGTTGCTGTTGATGGTCAGCCAACGCACGTTGCCGGCCGACACACCGCCCCATTTCATGACCCCAGACGATGCAGCCAGCGCCTCGACATCGTCCGCTTTACCGACGCCGTCTTGCAGCGCCTTGCCCAACGCTGTCAGCGCCGCATCGTTGCTGCTCAGGCTGGTGCCCGCCGGGCTGCCCAGTGCACCTTTGTGCTTCCAGTGATATTGCTTGCAGGCGTCTTCAAGTCCCGCAAATTGCCATTGATCACCGGTGCGACGGTCAGCGTATTGATGGGCGAACAGGGTCGGGTGACGCAGATTGGCCGCCAGCCAGACCACGAAGTCGCGCACCACGTGGCCGGCGTTGGCGTTCGAAGTCTTGCCCAGGTATTGATCGCGATGCATGTCCCGCTTCCTTGATGTCGGTAAATGATGTGTTGCGGTCTAACTGCCGGTCTCGTTCACCCAGCGAACCACCTCCGGCGCCTGCTCCTGCGCCTGCTCGGCCAGCACATTGCACACCTGCAGGTTCAGCGCCACGAATTCATCCCAACCGTATTGTCCGGCGTAATTGAGTTCGTATTGCCGATCGACCCGACAGATGTCGGGCCGCTCGGCGTAGATCGCACAACCTTTGCTGCTTTCACTGTAATGCCTGCACGTCCCGTCGCCCCGGTCGAGGAATCGGGTTTGCTCGGCCAGGTGGACGTTCTGGCAACACAGGCCGCACTGGGTACAGGGAAAGGTATTCATCCCTAGACCAGCGACGCCAGCCAGCTGCGGGTACTGTCGGCATTGCCCAGTTCGTAGGGCAGTTCGATGTTGCGTTTGGTCAGTTCCTGCTGCAGCACCACGCTGCGTTGCATTTCATCGCTGCAGAACATCAGGTCGCGGGAGATCTCGGCCAACTCATCGGCGTCCAGGTTGAATTCCAATTGGCTCAGTTCGGCGAGGTAGCGGTCCAGCTCGACGTTGATGGCCTGGAACTCCTTGAGCGTGGCGGCATAGGGCGGACGGGCTTCGATGAATGCCCAGACCTTCCTGGCCACGCCGCTGTGCAGCATGAAGTAGCTCAGGCCCAGGGTGACGACGCCGGTGACCAGCGCACTGGCGAATGCGGCCAGTTCACTGCCGAACGGGAAGTTGCACAGCGGCAGCAGTTGCGCGTAAGCCACCGAGCCCACCACCGTGGCGGCGCCGACGGACAGCAACGAGACCACGGCTTTGCACAGGTCAACGAACGCCAGTTGCTCAGGGTTGAAGAAGATCAGCTTGATGGCCTGGACCAGTTGGCTCCAGATTTCGCGGATGATCTTGATCGCCATGGTCTGGGTGGTTGCCAGGATATTGAACAAGGTGGTGGTGAGGCTGCCCAGGACACCGGCGAAGACCCCGTCCTTGAAGGCGATCAGAAAGTCAGTGAAGCGCGCCTGCACCCGCACCCAAATGTTCTTGAGTGTCTGGTTGATGCTGTCGATGAAAGCTTCGAGGCTGAAGTTGTGTTTGATCTTGGCAAACATCTGCGGCAGGCGCTCGCGCAGTTCGAACCAGACTTCAGCCATCACCAGGCCGAGCATCTGCCGGGTGCCCATGTTCAGTCCGGCCATGCCCGATGCGGCAGCGGTCTGCTTCAAGAACTTGCTGCTGGTGTAGTACGACTGGTTGATCTGCTGATTGTAAGGTTCGCGCGCAGCCGCATCACGCTTGCGCATCTCGTCGGGGTTGATGTCTTTGAGTGCCTTGATCTTGTCTTCGCTCTTGCGAATCCGGTCTTCCAGTTCACGGGCCTTGTGTTGCTCTTGTGGCGTGTTGCGCGGCATGGCCTTGAAGCGTTCGCGATCCTTGGCCAGGGTCGATTCGTGTTGACTGATCAGGTTGGGCAGCTTGCTCAGGTAGTCATCGATGGACGCTTGCTTCTTCGATTTGTTGACCGTCTCCAGGGTCGATTGCAGGTTGCTGCTCTGGTTGGCCAGCGTGACGCCGTCCAGGCCGGCCAGGACCCGCCCGGCGTCGTCGTGGATTTCCTTGGCACTGATCACATGATCGAGGTTGCGCGACTCGGCAAAACCCATGACAACGTTGCGGTACGGGTCGTCCAGCTGGCCGTCCTGGTGGCGCACTTTGTCCTGCTGACCGGTGGCGATGTAGTTTTCGTGCTGGTGATAGGGCGTTGAATCGTAGGCCCCGCGTTGCTCGAAACGACGCTTTTCATCCTCTGTGGCCCAGATGCCTTCGCGAACGTTGTGAACGGTGTTGACCTCGCCCCCGAGCTTGTCCTTGAACAGCAGAAAATCCAGTCCAAAACTGGTGACAAGGCTGGTGACCACGGTTTTCTCGAGCTCTTCGGCCCACGGAAAGTCCTGCGCTGCGGCGTGCATGATGATGTCCATGAAAATAGGAGGAAAGTGAGAAAAGGGAGGCGTTTTGAGCCTCCCTCGAGCGCATCAGGCCGGTTTGTATTTCCCGGCTTCGGCGTCTGCCTGGCTCAGCACTTCGTCCAGTTTGCTGCTGTTGAGGATCATCGAGCCGACGGCATCGGTTTCCATCACGGGCACGCCCTCGGCGTCCTTGACCACTTCGCCATTGGCTTTTTTGACTTTGAAGATCGGCGTGGTGATCACGTTGACCATGATCGAGGCCAGGGCAAACCCGTTGCCGACGGTCTGCATGATCGAGTCACTGAAACGGGCCAGCTCGGCCTTGCCGTCGGCATTGCGGCTTTTGGCATCTTCCAGGACGCTGTTGATGCCTTTGAGGGCGTCGTAGTACTGGTTGAACTGATCGAACAGCGCGATCAGTGTGGTCCAGATCGAGTGGGCATAGTTCTCGGTTTCGTCGAGTTGCTTGACGGCCTTCACCAGTTTGTCGATGGCCTGGTCCACTTCGCGGTCAACCTTGCGAGCGTTCTTGAGCGCCTCTTCGCCATGGCTGTCATAGGCCCAGCCGGCAATTGCCAGTACCGGACCTGCCACCGCGGCACCCAGGATCGCCGTACCGCCGGCCATGCCCAGGCCACCGGTCGCCAACGAACCACCGCCAATCGCCGCCAGCGTGGCGTTGGTCGCAGCCACGCCTGCCAGCGAAGAAATCGCCGTGCCGGTGGACGCAGCGCCCAGCGCCATCACACCACCGTAAACGGCGAACCCGGCCGCAGCACCGGCGGCACCGGCACCCGCCGCCGAACCCAGCACACCGATGGCGGTGTAGCTGTAGTTGGCGATGGTTTGCAGCTTGTGTTTGGGAATGTTGATTTCCAGCTTGTTCTGGCGACCGGCGTTGAGCTGCTCCAGCAGCTTCTCGGCCAACGTGGTGAAGTCACCGAAGGTCTTGCCGATTTGCAGCTCTTTTTCGCCAAGGATATTCAGGGCCGAGGTGGTCGCGGTTTCCTGTTTATCGAAGGTGGTCTTCTGCTTTTCGTAGCGCGCCTTGGCGCCGTTGACGATCTCGTCAGCTTCCGAGTGTTTCTGATAGCCGTCGTAGCCTTTCTTGGCGCCATAGGCGGCGCTAACCAGTGCGGCTGCACCGAGGATGAGGGGAAGCGGCATATCAATGTCCTTTTGATGGGGGTGGTCAATCCAGGCGTCTTCTATCCATGCTCGGCGCTGTCGAGTCGATGTGGCTCCGAGGCGCGGTTCAGACGCCGTGGTCAGATTCAGTCATGTGGATGCGGCGGCAAGATTTCGGCCGGTCGGACGAAACCTTAAAGGGTTTTCGGCAATGTGCCATCATCCTTTAGGCGAATGTCAAAAAATAAAAATCGACTGAATCGGTGGGGCGTTGCGCCCGGATAAAAAGGTCACCGCAGCGAAAGGTGGAGATCTGCGGCGACCGAAAAAGCAGAGATCAAGCGATGATTTGGCGAAGGGCCTGCTCGTAGTAATCCGCCGATTGCGCCCCGGTGATGATCTGCCGGCCGTTAAGCACGACACAAGGCACGGAGTGAACACCGCGAGAGGTGAAAAAGTACTCACGGTCGCGCACTTCGTTGGCGTAACGATGGGAACCCAGCACCTCCCGCGCCTGGTCTTCGGGCAAGCCCGCGGCGCTTGCGATGCTGACCAGGGTTTCGTGGCGGCTGATGTCCTGGCCATCGGTGAAATAAGCGCTGAACAGTGCGCGGGCAAGGGGAAGCTGCCGGCCCAGGGCAGCCGCCCAGATCATAAGGCGATGGGCATCGAAGCTGTTGTAGAAATGGGTTCTCTTCTGGAAGTCGAAGTGAAACCCGACGCTGTCCCCGCCCGTACGAATACTGTGCTGACCCCGGGCGATGTCTGCAGCGGTGCTGCCGTATTTCTGCATGATGTGTTCGACCGCGTTCTGCCCGCTGGGAGGCATGTCCGGGTTCAGCTCGAACGGCTCGAAGTTGATGTCCACCGCGACTTCATCGGCCAGGCGCTCGATGGCCTGCTCCAGGGCACCCAGGCCGATGGCGCACCAGGGGCAGACGATGTCGGAGATGAAATCAACGCGGATTGGCGTGCTCATTGGCGTGTCCTCTAAGGTTCAAGCGGCTTGTTCGCAGGGCGATGATGGCCTGCTGCAAGCCGCGTGATGGACGCACTCTAGTGGTATCGAGCCGCTGGATAAATCCAGGTGGGGAAATATCAGTTAGTACATGGTGTAACTAATGAAACCGCTGCTCTTACAAACCAATGTCTGGTTTTCCTGCCGATTTCCCTGATCGGCCGTCGAGCGTGTTGGGTTGGCAATGTGCCGCGAATTCATACTAGCGACGATAGTAGCGATCATCGTCCTCATAACGGTATCGCATGGCTCGCTCTCGTTGGCGCTCCCATTCACGATGGCGTTCGGTTTCTCGGCGGGCTTGCTCTCTGCGCCAATGTTCTCTGCGCCAGTCGTCGCGGCGCCAATCGTCTCTACGATCGTGCCAGCGACCGTCACGCCAGTATCGGTCGTCATGGGCAAGCAACGGTTCTGGTCGCTGACCGGTCACACTGGCCAACGTCGGCCAAGGGTTTGCGGCCTGCAGAGGCGCCTTGACGGCTGTGACTTCAGTCGCGAAGGCCGGGGGTGAAGTCTTCATCGGTGTGGCTGATGCCGAGCCCATTGCCGCGAACGCGAACAGGCCGAAGAGCACTGTCCGTGGGACATTGAATTTCATGAGCGAAGACAACCTCTGATTGGCAATTGGACGTGTCACCATCTGGCGGCAGGGCGCATGCGCAGGCTTGCTGACCTGGTGGATGCGCCTATCCACATAGACCGGTAAACCGGAAAAAGTTCTGGAGCGCCGTTGCTCGAATACTCGCCGCTCTCAGATGTTGGGGGGGAAGAGGGTGCTGGTCGGGGCCGCCGTCGCAGAGGGCACTTCAGGGTATTGGCCGGGTCATGGGCGGCCTTCGCAAATGACCTCCGAGTTCAGTCGAGTCCCAGGCGCCGACCATGCGACTGTGCCGCAGCCGCCATTTCTCACAGGCGTCAACGGCTGAGCGGCTTTCTCTTCGAGCTTGGCTTGCTATTGGCAGAAACATGCAGGTAGGACAGCACGCTTTCAGTTAGCTCGGCAGAGAGCCTGACTGCTTCCTTGTTTCGCGTCATGACGGCGGCAACCAAGCCCTCGATCAATGCCAAAACAGCCGAGTTTGAGCTGATGAGTACTGGATGGTTCGCCGCAGCAAACAGTGCGTGATGCGCGATGTTGGCCAAAGGCGATGCTGGCGAGTCGGTGATGGCTAGTACCGAGGCTCCCCGTTCTTTGGCAAATCTCGCTAATTGCAGTGTGTCTTGGGAGTAACGGGGCAGTGAGATCGCCAGAAGGACGTCGGCGGGCGTGATGGATGCCAATCGATAGGCTGCGTTCTCGTTGCCACCTTCCATGCTGATGGCCTGCGCATCGGCAATGAAGGGAATCAGATTGGAGGCGGCAAGTCCTGCCATGTAGGCGCTGTTTCCAAAACCGAGGATGTAGATTTTACGCGCCTGAATCAGGGCGCTGACAAATGCCTCGAACACCACTGCGGGATTGTTGGTGTTGGTGGTGCTCAGGTTGCTGGTTGCAATTTGAAGTTGTTCAGTCAGGCCGAATTCGCCCGAGGGCCGATGGGCCATCTCGTTGCGCAATTTGTCGACAGGCGAAACCATGTCCTGCAGGGTCGCAACCAGTTCGACCTTCAATTGCGTGTAGCCCTTCAAGCCTATGGCGCGCGCAAGGCGATTGACCGCTGCCGGCGAAGTCAGAGACTCCTGGGCCAGTTCTTCGATGGTCAGCGTCGCGGCCTTGAGTGGATGACGCAGGATAAAGTCAGCCACCTTGCGCAGTGAAGGTTGTAAATCCGGTGCGGCCTCGGCGAGGTTGCGCATGATGGGCGCTGTATAAACGGTGGCATTGCGAGGAAGTTGGAGCATAAGTTGGGCCGGCCTGTCGATCAGTTGCCCCAGTGTATCTGAAGCAAGCGAAATCACGGGAGTGCCGCCTCAATCGGTCAAGAGGCGACCATGACGAATGGGGTCGCTGCCTGTGACCTTGGCTAGCCAAAGAGCGGGTTGAGCAAACCGTAGTCGCTCACGCGCATAGAGCACGCCGTTGGTGGTGGCGCAAACGCGTGTATGGCGGTCCGTGATTGGATCAAAGACTTCAAAGAGCGCGTCCCCTTTGGTTACCCGCGCACCCAATGGTTTCAGGAATGAAACGACCCCGGCGTGGGGTGCATAGGCATACTGCGCCCCTGCAAATGGCGTGGCTTCACAGTAAGAGGGAGGTACTTTTGGCCAGTCGCCGCTGATCATCTTCAGATCGCCCAGGTACGCCAGGATGGCTTCTGCGTGAGCTTCGGCCGTAACGTGACCGGTATCCGCCATACCACCCAGTTCTATGGTCGTCGCCATGCAAGCCAGCGGAATGGGGGCGTCCGGAAATTGCCTGGCCAACTGCAGCCAAGGGGTGGAGCATGCTTCGTCAAAGGAATCGCCGCCGGCCGCTTCGGCCAGTAACGCCGCGCCGGCGCCGAGTCGGTGTGCCAACGGCTCAAGTGAGTGCCAAAGCTGCGGCAGGCTATAAAGCAGAAGAATGGACTCAAAGTCGCAATGCAGATCCAGCACCACATCCGCATCACAGGCGTGAGTCAACAAAAGGCGTTGTAACCCTTCTAGCGCTGAGTTCGCTTGAGGCAGCTCGTTCAGCACTTCGTGCATGGCTGCTCTGATGACCTGGACATTATCCCTGGCCTTGCCATTCAATCGTCCGGTCACCCGGGCCGCCACCGCTTCCCCGAGTGACGGGAAATCCCGATTGAAATTCTTGCCGCTGGCAAAGTCGAATCGCCCCTGATGAGTGGCTTGAAACATCTGTGACAACCCGATGGGATTGGCTACCGGAACCAGTTCAATCGTTGCGTTCAGCCGGCCTTCTTGCTCCAGCTCGCGCAAGCGCTTTTTCAGCTCGACCGCTACGCGCATGCCCGGTAATTCATCCGCGTGCAGCGACGCCTGAATGTAGGCTTTGCGAGGGCCGCTACCAAAACGAAAAACCGACAGACGTCGTTCGATACCCGGGCTGCCCCAGGGTAGCAAGTGCTCAATGTGTTGCATGCAGAACTCCTGAAGACGGCCAAGCAGGAGTCGCTGAATCACGACTCCTGCGCAAGTGATCAGCCGCCGTAGATGTCGTAGCTGAAGTACTTGTTCTGAATCTTCTGATAGGTACCGTCTGCGCGAACGGCGTCGATGGCGGCGTTCAGTTTTTCAGCGGTTGCCGAATCGCCTTTGCGTACCGCAATGCCCGCGCCGTTACCGAAGTATTTGTTATCGGTGAAGTCCGGGCCTACCAATGCGAAACCCTTGCCTGCGTCGGTTTTGATGAAGCCTTCATCGATGTTGACGATGTCGGCAAGGGTGGCGTCCAGGCGACCGGAGGCCAGGTCCAGGAACGCTTCACCCTGGGAGCCGTAGCGCACGACTTCAATCCCCGCTGCGGCGAATTTGTCACTGGCATAGCGATCGTAGGTAGACGCGCGCTGAACGCCCACTCGCTTGCCTTTGAGGTCTACAAGCGGGTCGTTGATAACGGTACCGGCCTTCATCGCCAGTTTGCCGGGGGTGTGATAGTACCTTTTGCTGAAATCGACCGATTTGAGCCGATCGGGGGTAATCGACATGGAGGACAAGATTGCGTCGATCTTGCGTACCTTGAGGGACGGAATCAATCCGTCGAACTGCTGCTCGGTCCATACACATTTGACCGCCATTTTCTCGCACAGCGCATTGCCGATGTCGTAGTCGAAACCGGTGATCGCGCCGTCTGCCGTCTTGGACGCAAAGGGGGGATAGGCCGCTTCGATACCGATGCGCAGCGTCTGTTCTTCGGCCATCGCGAATGCGCTCATGGCGGTCAACGCCACGGCGCCCAGAAGTGTGATTGTTTTCATTGTACGACTCCTTATAGCGGGTATCAGGGTGAGTAGAACGGGTCGACGAGCACGTATGGCGCTTGACTTGAATCGGGAGCCATCAGATGGTTATGAAACAATTATTTTCATAGAATGTAAAATAAGAAAATACAAGAATCACTCTGTTTGGTAAAAAAACGGATCTGGATAGATATATAAGTTGTTGAATAATAATGATTAAATTTATTTTATTGGCATGAAATCGGTTTTTTAAGCTCTGATCAAAGCCCTTGATCATCAAAAAAATGCGGCGTATAAGATTTCACATGTCATTAGTCTGAAAGAAATATTTTCAGATCGGCACTGTCAGGATCGGCTATGAAGCCAGTGATGTTCTCCCCACAAAAAGAGCAAATGCGGATGAGCAATGTGAGAAAGGGCAGGGTGTTGGTCGCGTTGGCTATCGCTTCTTCAGCGACGTCGGTGCTCGCGGATGGCCATTTACTGGCGGTGGGGGGCATGCTGAGGGCCAGCAATTTGCCCGTGTATCACAAATTCGTGGATCTGGCGGGCGGGTCTGGTGCGGCAAAGATTGTGATTTTCCCCACTGCCAGTGGCAGCCTGGGTTCAAGCAAACGCTTTCAAGCCGAGCTGGTGGCGTTGGGTGTGCCGGCTTCTCACGTCACGATTGCGTCGATCGACAGTAAAAATTACGCACAAACCATGAATGATCCCGAAGCCGTCAGGCCGATCACTGAGGCAAGTGCCGTGTGGTTTGTGGGGGGCGATCAAGCGCGAATTGCCAAAGCGTTGTTTAACGCTGATGGCAGTGACTCGCTGGCGATGCAGGCCGTGCGCAACGTGTATGAGCACGGCGGAGTCATCGGTGGCACGAGCGCAGGGGCGAGTATTCTCGGCGCACAGATGCCGACGGCTTACGGGGTTGTCATGGACACGCTGGACTTCGGTGTAGCGAAGTCTGCCGGGCAGCGTGGTGCGGCATTGCTCAAGGGGTCTGGCTTGTTCAAGGCCGGGATAATCGATCAGCATCTGGATCAGCTCGAAGAAACCAGTACCGGGCGAACCGCGCGCATGGCCAGTTATCTGGTCGACAACCCGCGCGGCAAGGGTTTCGGGTTGGATACCAACACAGCCATGTGGGTGAAGCCTGACGGTCAGATCGAGGTCATTGGCGAGGGGTATTTGACGGTGATGGATGCCAGCCATGCGACCAAGCGGTTCGGCGTCTACGGCACTCAATTGCATAACGTGCAGCTCGCGATGCTGGGCAACGGCGATCAATACAACCTTTCGACTAATGCAGTCTTACCGGCTGAAGGCAAGGAGGTCATCAAGCCGGGCGATGAGTATCTGGTGGGTAACCAACTGATCACCGACCTATCGGCAGTGGCGGCGATGCGCCGGGCGGTGCTGTATGGTCTGGCGGACAACACCGCAACCCGTCAGTCGGGGTTGATGACTCGCTACAATCCTGCCAATGGATACCATTACGGGTACCGGTTTGATTTCACCAAGGCCCCAGGTTTTGTTGCACACAGCAAGACTTACGACTCATTGACCAACTACACCGCACAGGGCGTGAGTCTGGATGTCACGCCGGTTGATGCGAGATTGAGACCTGCGCAAAAAAACCTGCCCACCGACATCACGGCCGATCGAGCATCCGATGCGGTGCGGGCGGTGGTGTTCCGCGGGCTGATGACCTGTAACGAGGCCAATGCCTTTGAGCCGACCCGTGCCATTACCCGAGGGGAGCTGGCCAACACATTGCAGATGACGTTAGCCGGTGAGATGAAGGTCGACAAACGACCTGTCTTCACTGACCTGCCAGCGGACTCCCTTTTGTTTGATCAAGCCGAGATTGTTGTTTCCAATGGCTGGATGAAAAGTGGACCTGCGTTCGAGGCAAACAAACCAGTCACTCGGGAGGAGTGGGTTGAAGCTGCCAAGGTTTTGGTTGCGCAAGGTCGTGTCACAACGGTGCTACCTGACTCGAGTAAGGCTTCGACCGTACGCCGTGAGGAAGTGGCCGAGCTGATTGCCCGGGCTTACGATCTTGGGGACAAATCTTGAAGTCGGCTGTTATTGGGCTACGCAGTCCATGCGCGCTGACTGAATGAATTGACTCAGACGTCTCGCTGCCAGTGACCCCAATAGAAGGTCCCATGCCAAAAAAAGACGAGATGATTTGCAATTTTTCATCTCGTCCAGCTGTTCCGGAATGCCTCGTTGAACAGCATTTCCTGTCCTGGGTTTTCGCAATGGCCGGATACCCTTTGTTCGAAATCAGGGGCGACTCACACCCACGCAGTCAGCTAATTGAACGCCGAATTATTCACCGCTTTTAGGCAAACAAAAATTTCGTCTTTCATAAGAGATATCTTGCTGGAATAAGGGGCTAAGCTTGGCTTAGCCCCGGCAAAATCCGCAATGTTGCAGTCTTCTGCGCCTCAGTTTTTCTCGGCACTGACCTGGCCGGTATACTTGGGCAGATTAATTTCCACATCAGCTTTTTGTTGCAGGCCTAGTTCCATAAGGCGGCCGATATGGTGTTGGGCGGCAGGGCGTCGAACAGAGTTGAGAAAAGCGGGCCACTCCTTCCCGACGTCTTCGTTTGAAGGGAGGGAAGCTACGTTCACCAGTTCCTTGATCTCGCCCAGAGATTGCTTGTCGAAGGTGGCGATGCGGCGGGCCAGAGCATCGACAAAGCCGTTCAACTCGTTTTCGGGAAAGCTTCGGTTTACGTAACCATAACGCTCGGCCAGCTTGCCGTCGATGTCGTTACCGCTTAGCAGGACTTCTAATGCACGGCCGCGGCCGATCAGGCGTGGCAGGCGCGCCATTGGGCCTCCGCCCGGGACAAAGCCGGCGCCAATTTCAAACTGGGAAAGCACTGCCTTGTCGCTGGCAAAACGCATATCGCTGGCCAGGGCCAGTTCGCTGCCCACGCCAGAGGCGCGGCCGTTGATCATCGCGATGGAAACCACTGGGGACTTACTCAGGCGTACCAACATATCCGGAAGAGGCGGCAGGCCGGTCTTCCCGTTGGGCATATCCAGAGTCCGCTTCATAGGTTCCGCGAAGTCGTAGTGGGTCAGGAAAAAACCAGGCACCTTACTTTCAAAGACCACCACCTTGAGTTTGGGGTCGCTTTCGATCGCGCTGATCACCTTCTCGAACTGGAAGGTAGAGTCCGGGCCATAGATGTTGAAAGGCGGGTTGTTGATCTGCACTCGCCAGTATTCGGGGCTGACTTTATCAATGAGAAACTGGTTGGGGGAGGAACTGGCGGATTTGGGGGGGCTGGCAGTGTCGGCGGCAAGGGCCTGACCAGCCATGGTGGTGCCGCCCAGCAGCATAGTGAAGGCGAGAGTGGCGCTTACGATACGTCGTGATTTCATAATGGCGGAACTCCAATTTTATGGAATGAACAACGATGAATTGACCTGAGTTTTGTTCAGGTCCACGAGCACCAGTTGATGCTCGAATTAGCAGTACCGTTTTGGCAAATATAGGCGCGATGTGGTCATGTTAATGCTCAACTTTGTGATGCCCCTTCTGCCGGCCAGTCAACATTTCCGGTTTTTTATGGAAAATTGAACTTGGCTGTACTTCTGGAGAACCATGGGGCCACTATATTTATGATGATCATCAAGATAAACGGACGATTTGAAATATCAGTTAATACATGGCGTAACTAATCAGCTAAAACTTCAGGAGGGATGGGCTATTGAATCCGACGTGACTGTTGGGGAATTGCCTAAGCGCTGCTGTTCTGCTCAGTGCTGATGTCGCAATTGAAAAAAATGCCTGGGGTGTGCCTATCGGTGTGGTGCGGTTCACGGGACTTGCTCGACAGGCTGCATTTGATCTTCAAGGCGAGGCGGCTATGCAGTGCATATGAACGGGGACCCAGGGGGGAACTGCTCCGGTGCACGCCTTTGGATGGGCCATGCTCGTCTGTACACAAAATAGCGGTGTAATGCTGTATGAGCGGCTGGTGCCTTGGTTGTTAAAGGCACCAGCGTCCAACTTGCGCTCGCCGTGATCGGCAAAGAGCGGCACAAAGCATTCCTTGGTGAGCTTCCGCTAATGGCCGATTGTGCCTGCCGCGAAGGACCGCAACCGACCCAAGCTGACGGTCGGCTTGGCTCGGCTCAGATTCATATTGAGCAAGCCGGTCGCTCACCCAACCTCTCTACCAACCTTACGAGATAACCGTCGGGATCCTGGACGATGAATTCGCGCTGGCCTACCTCTACATTGTCAGCCCGATACCAAGTGTCTTTGCATTCTCGATAGAGTGGACATCCAGCCTGATCAAGTTTTTGGATGATGGGTGCGACAGCCTCAACATCGATCTGTAGGTTGATGCCTCTTCCAAACGGCTTGGTCAACGGCGCAGTCAGCCATTGACCCGCGTCCGAATCAACCTGCTCAAGCATTACTTGAGCACCATTCAAATCAAGGTATGCAAATCCATCTTCCGGGCGTTGATAAGCTACTTTGAACCCCAGACGAGAAACCCAAAAAGCCAGGCTGCTATCCAGGTTGGTGACCATTAACTCCGGAACCAGTTTGTTACGTTCGACCATGAGATGACTTCCATTTCAAAAGGCTCGTTTTGCGGGCAAGCAGGTTCTGCACTGATGGTTTCGATGCCACGACGGGATCGTGGCGAGCGCGATGATGCACGCTCGGCTGGGGATTATCGAGTCGCATTGACTGACAGCTCCTGGCCGATTGCTGAGGATCACCAAAGCCGCAACCGGCCAATCGCTACCTACCGAAAAAACAACGCCTCAATCCATATCCCGGATCTCAATCACTCAACTGCGCCAATACCGCATTGACCATGTTGTTGAACGTCACCGGTGAATCGATCGCCCGGGCAGCAACCTTTGCTTCGCCATCGGCGCTGGTGGCACGCCTGGCTTGATCGACGGTGGAGGACAATTTTACGATGACGACCTCGCGCTTCGGGTTGATATAGATTTTTTGTCCAAATCGACCACTGGCCTCCACCGATCCTTGGCCATCATTTCGCTGATACCAATAGTTGCGGTAGGCATAACCAGGCCGGCCTGGCGCGAGGTTGCCTTGAGCGAAAATCGTTGGGTCGCCCGGCTGGAAAGTACTGCGCACGGCCTGGTTGAAACTGTCGCTGCTCGGCTTTCGGGCAAGCTCTCGGCGTACCAGTTCGGCGAAGCGGGCCGTATCGCGAAGGTTGCTGCTGATCCCGCCGCTGGCCATCTCGGTGCCCAGTTCGTCGATCTGGACATAGGCATCTTCCTGGGCAAAACGCGACCAGATGCGTTGCTGGACCAGTTGCGCCCAATTCAATCCGGATATACGTCGCAGGGCCCAGGCCATCGCCTCGGGCGAACCGTTCTGGTAAAAAAATCTGCCTTCACCCGGGGCCATTTGCGCGATTTTCAGAAAGGCATAGATATCGCCGGGCATCGTTGCGTTACGCGGGATCAACCCGGTCGCGGCGAACAGGCCAAGGTCAGGTGGCACCGCTTCGGGGTATGCCACGGCTACCTGCATATCAAGGTTGGCCTGCACCGTGGCCTCGCCGAACGGCGTACCGCTCAGCTCAGGGACATAACTGGCCAGTTTCGCCTGCGGGTCGAGGGTGCCTTCGGCGATGAACTGTGCCGCTAAAAGGCCGGTGACCGATTTGGTCATTGATGCCCAGATGTGTGGCTGGCCGGGTTCGAATCCTTCAAGGTAACGCTCAAAAATAACCTTGCCGCGTTGTAGCACGATCAGCCCGTCGGTCGAGGTGTCTTGCAGGTAGCGGGCGAGTGTCAGGTCCTCTTCGCCGGCCTTGAAAGTGACCCGGTCCAGATCGCGCATTGCAGCGTCGATCAACGACAGGGGGCGCGCAGCACGACCGATGTTGCGCGTCGCGGACACTTCACGGGCGTGACGTGTTGACCAGCGCAGGAAGGTCGGTTGGAAGGCGTTGACTTTGTTCACACGAAACTCCGGTGCGGGTGGAAATCCTTGCATGACGCCCTTGTCGGTCGAGCCATTCGCCGCGAGGGTGGGACAGGTTGCGCTGCAAAGCAGCAGCGCTACTCCCAGCACGAGATTGGCTGTGGACTTTTCAGAGGCGGGCCGGGCGGGACGTTTGTGCATTGTTGTTATCCTTTACGCTTAGAAGGTGGCACCCACACCGATCGAAACGAAATCGCGATCGCCACGCGTGCCGTAGGTGCCATCGATGTAATCGGTGTAAGACAGGCTCATCGAATACTTGCTCATGAACGTAGCGTCCAGGCCGAGGCTGACGGAGCGCGAACCTTCGTTGAAGGCCGAGCCGTCGCCTGGCGAGTAACCCTTTACGTCATGCGACCAGGACAGGTTGGGTCGCAGGTCCAGACCCTGCATCACGCCTGAGTAACTCCAGGTCGCCCGCATCCGATACCCCCAGGAGAACGGTGTGACGAAGCCTTCATCGTTGCAATATTCGGGGCTGTTCGAGATGGACAGGCAGACGTTGTTGTCTATCAGCTCGCCGCTGTTATAGGCCCCGGAGCGGCCATAGCGTGGCCCGTTTTTCCCCTCAAGGCCGCCGACATAAGTGGCGCCGAGCTCACCGACCAACAGCACCTGATTCGCCCCCATGACCTGGCCCAAAGAGTGCATCGCCGAGACCTGCGCCTGAGTGACTTCCTTGCGCCGATACCCATTGAACAGTGTCGAGTCGGTCGTTGGTCGCTGCCCGGGTTCGGACAACGGGCTGCGACCGTTGGCGTTGAGCAGCGACTGCAGCACATCAGTGCCATTGAGTTGCACGGGCATGTTCGGGCGGTAGCTCAACTCGCCCTGAAGCGCCGTGCCGGTGCGCAGGGTGGTGGAGAATGTCGCGCCGTACAGGCGGATATCCTCAGGGTATTGTGCGAGATACTGGGACGTGCCCATGCGCAATGCACCTGCCAGGGTCTGGCCTGAGCTGGAAGCCAGAAAGGCGCCGCAGCCGGCCGATGGCACCCCAAGGTTGCTGCACAGTTGGGGAGCGAAACGGGTATTGCTGTAATACGGGCTGCTGACCGTTCCCAGTCGTGGCCGCTGCCGGGGCAATCATGGTGCTGATGGGGTTGTTCCCCAAACTGGGGGCATTGATCGCGGCGGTGCCCACTCCGGTGCTGGGTGGTTGCGCGATCGTGATGTTCGGCATGACCACGGTGGCAGGGATTCAGGAACTCTCGCGCGTGCAGTTCGAAGGCACCCGCAACGGCATCATCGTCGCGGTGTCGGTCAGTGTCGGGGTGTTGCCGATGTCTTTTCCTGCATTGTTCGAGCACGTCGGCCCTACGCTGAAACTGGTGCTGGACAGCGGGATTTTTCTCGGTGCGATCACCGCCATTGTGCTGAACGTGCTGCTCAACAATGAAAAAAAATCGACCGACAGCGCCGGCGTCTCAGCGGCTGAATGGGTCGATTGATCTTTTGTTTTTCCACTGCCCAGGAGTTACCCATGCATCAATTCACTCAGCTTGTTCCGGCCGGCGTCAGCGATCTGGATCTGGCGTTGCTGCGTCAGACCATCGCCTTGTCGCAGGCATCAAAACAGCGCGGCCGTCATCCGTTCGCGGCGCTGGTGGCTGACCGCAGCGGCAAGGTGATTGTCGAAGCGGGCAACAATTCGATGCCACCGCAGGGCGATCCCACGCAACACGCCGAACTGGTCGCTGCGGCTGCCGCTGCCAAGATTCTGTCTGCGCAGGAGCTGGAACAGTGCACGCTGTACACCAGTGCCGAACCCTGCTGCATGTGTGCCGGCGCGGTGTATTGGACTGGGATCGGGCGAGTGGTTTATGCCTTGTCTGAGCACTCGTTACTGGGGCTGACGGGGGATCATTCCGAAAACCCCACATTTTCGTTGCCGTGTCGCGAAGTATTTGCCAAGGGCCAGCGCAAGGTCAGCGTATTGGGACCGATGCTGGAAGCCGAGGCTTGCGAACCGCACAAAGGATTCTGGTCGTAAAGGGGGGCGAACCGAAGCTCGAGTGTTCCCTGGCGCTGCTTCCTGTCCAGGAAGGCAGCGCACAAAACTGATGGGCTCAACGTAATGCCCCATTCAAGCGTTATCCGCCTCGGGCGCCCGCAAGGCTTTACTGTAGTAACCGGACGGGTCGAAACAGCAAACGTGCTTCTTGCCGCAGGCGAGCATCTCGCAGGCATCAGCCATTCGTTTTTCGCGGGTCTTGAGTTGTTTGGCTGAAGTCATCCAGTGTATCCAGTCTACCCGTGCGATGGTCGTCGTATCGTTCCAGACTTGAGCCGCCGCAGGACTGGCTGCCAGAGCCTTCTGAAAATCTGCCGGAACGTCAGGCTCGGGTTCCTTCTTCACAGAGGCCAACTCCAGCTTGACGATGTCCCCAACAGCCGCGCCTGCGGCTTCGAGCAACTCCCTGCTGACCGGCAGCCAATGGCTCAGCTGACCATCCGGCTCAAGGGTTGCCTGGAAGTGGTGCCCATTGATTGTGCCTTCAACGGTCGTCCTTCCTCGCCTTGGAAGCGGTTCACTGGCGTCTGCTGGCAATACCAGGAACGCCCAGGGCGTGTCATTACCAGGCTTTGCCGGACGAAGAAGCTTTGCCTCGAATCGGGATTTCACATCGATTGTTGTCATTGCAACTGCTCCAACCAATACGCGTGACGACTCACCTGCCTGAGGAATACTAATTGTTTATCTACTACAGTCGATAGCTTGATATGCGATCTCTTCGCCACGACTTTAGCGGGAACCTATGCCCAACTCTGCACCCTCCATTCAACGTTCGCCGGCCAGTCGTTCAAGTGTCGCGTTGACACGCGCTTCTCTTTTCAAATTCCTGTGGCTGCTGGTTGGCGTCTTTTGCCTGGCCAGTTACCTACTGGTTTATCTGGCAAATGATTTAGACCGCATAGAGCAAAAAGAGAGCGAGTTTTATACGAAGAAGGCCATTGAGTCCCTGGAAAAATCTGTTCTTTCGACAGTCAAGGATTACGCATTCTGGGGCGATGCCTACAGGCACCTGCATACGACCGTGGACACCGATTGGGCCTACGTTCGTCAAAACGTCGGACCGACGCTTTACTCGGATTTCGGTTTCCAGGGGATGTTTGTCGTCAATGATGCCGATCGCACCGTTTATGCCGTGATCAACGGTCAACTCCAATCCGTTGACGCCGCGCAGTGGCTCCAGCAGTCGCTGAGAGCGATTCTCGATAAGGCGCGTGCAGGGGCGCAGACGGAGACGCCCATGTCCACCTTCATCAATGTCGGGGGCGTTCCGGCGCTGGTAGCGGCAGCTGCGATTACCCCCGGAACGGATCCGACCGTGTCGCGCGATGACCGATCACCCTCGGTATTGATTTTCGTGGACGTGCTGGAGAGTGCCAGGCTCCAGGCGCTGGGCGACGAATTCGGCGTTGATGACCTGCGCGTCGCCACCGTGGACGAGTTGGGTGGCCCGTCGGTGTATGCGCTGGGGCAGGATGGCAGCGCCAGCAGCGTGCATTGGAATCCACCCAGGCCAAGCCAACGTTTGATGGGCCTGGGGTTGCCATTGATCGGCATCGCCGCTCTGTTGGTTTGCTTGATGACCTGGGTCATCCTGCGCCGCACGACGTCGGCTGCCAAAGCGCTCGACGCCAGTTACGCGTCGCTGCAACACAGCCAGGCCGCCCTCGCTACCAGCGAAGCGCGCTTTCGCGATGTGGTCGAAGCCAGTTCGGACTGGGTATGGGAAATAGACCCTGGCTGGCGATTCACCTTCCTGTCCGATCGATTTGAAGAGGTGACGGGGCTGCACCGGGCACGTTGGATCGGGGCGGCGATGGACGACCTGCTGCGCACTGAATTAGGCACTGTGTCCCAATGGCTCAGCATTCCGAAACGTCGCCCGGAAATCAGCGTCCAGTGCCGTTATGTCGATACCAAAGGGCAGGAACGAATCACGCGTCTCGCCGCGCGGAAAATGGAAGGGGGAGGCTTTCGCGGCACCGCAACGGACGTTACCGACGAAGTCGAAGCCCGTCGGCGTATCGAATTTCTTTCGCAGCATGATGCCTTGACCGGGTTGCCTAACCGCACGCGTCTGCAGGAGTTTCTGGACGGTAAACTCAAAGCGTCGCCGACGGTAGAGCAACCGCTGGTGATGCTCAGCCTGGACCTGGATCGATTCAAGCCCGTGAACGATCTGCTTGGACATGCTGCAGGTGACCTGGTCCTTAACCAAGTCTCCAATCGCCTGGCAGAGTGCATTCGTCATGGGGACCTGGTTGCCCGGGTAGGCGGAGATGAATTTGTACTCATCCTGACTGATGTGAATTCCCAGGAAGAAGTCGAGGCGCTTTGCCGACGGCTGATCGAGTCCATCGAGCGGCCTATTGAGGTCGATGAACAGGAAGTGTTCGTCAGTACCAGCATCGGTATCGCGATGGCACCCAACGACGCTTGCGAGGCTGCCGAACTGCTTCGCTACGCGGATATCGCCTTGTACGAATCCAAGGCTGCAGGCCGCAATACCTGGCGCTTTTACGCAGGCGACATGAACGCAAAAATAATCGAACGTCGACGTTTGGAAAGCGACCTGCGTTTTGCGATCAAGCACGGTGAATTGCGATTGCATTTCCAGCCGCGGTTTCGCATTGCCGACGGCCAGATGGTCGGTGCCGAAGCACTGGTTCGTTGGCAACACCCGGAGCGAGGGTTGATTCAGCCCGACACCTTTATCCCGATTGCTGAGGAAACCGGCCTGATTCTGGCCCTGAGCAACTGGGTGATGGATACCGCCTGCCGTCAAGCCGTACGGTGGCCGGACCCTCTATTCCTGTCCATCAACCTCTCGCCCAGCGAATTCAAGCGAGGCAACCTGATCGAGCGCGTGCAGAAAACACTCCATGACACAGGCCTGGATCCGGCTCGTATGGAGTTGGAAATCACAGAGAGCGTCATGCTCGAAGACGCCGCGGGCGCGCTGGAGGTGATGCACAGGCTCAAACGCCTCGGCGTGCGCATAGCCATGGATGACTTTGGTACAGGCTATTCATCCTTAAGCTACCTGCGCACCTTTCCCTTCGATGGCCTGAAAATAGACCGCAGTTTCATCAGTCGCCTGGCTGAAAGCGACGACGACAAATCGATCATCCAGGCGATCGTAGGCCTGGGCAAAGCCTTGTCACTGACCGTCACCGCAGAGGGCATCGAAACCGCCGAACATTTGCAATTGCTCAAAGCGGTGGCGTGTGACGAGGGGCAGGGTTACTTTTTGAGCGAGCCTCTGGATTTCGAAGCGTTTGGTATTTTGGTCAAGGCAAGGGAGATGAAAGGTTCAAAAAGCAGGGTTTAGGTTGGTGTCAGCGTGCATCGACGGAGTGACCCCGCCAGACACAGAAAAGCCCGGCTGATCAGGCCGGGCTTTTCTTTGGGTGTTGCGTGGTGCGGGAGCTTTCAGGCAACGGTGTTGCCTTGCAGACGGTCGGAGCCATCGGCAGCGACGGTGTTGCCTTGCAGGCGGTCGGAGCCATCGGCGGCGACGGTGTTGCCTTGCAGGCGGTCGGAGCCGTCGGCGGCGACGGAGTTGCCTTGCAGGCGGTCGGAGCCATCGGCGGCGACGGTGTTGCCTTGCAGACGGTCGGAGCCGTCGGCGGCGACGGTGTTGCCTTGCAGACGGTCGGAGCCATCGGCAGCAACGGTGTTGCCTTGCAGGCGATCAGAGCCATCAGCAGCAACGCGGTTTTCGATCAGGCGGTCAGAGCCACCTTCAGCCACACGATTCTGGATCAAACGATCCGAACCACCTTCAGCCACACGGCTTTCAATCAAACGATCCGAGCCGCCTTCAGCGACGACAGGTTGAGCAGAAGTGGCTGCAAAAGCGTTAACTGCGAAGATCGAGAATGCGATGCTGAGGATGGTTTGGCGTTTCATGATCGTGTGCTCCGGGGTGTTATTGGTTGGTATGGAGCTATTGTTGCGCCGCACAGTATTTAAGAGAACTTCATTGAGTTGATGGTGACTATTGACGCAGTCAATGGGTGAATGCCACCGCTCTGATCATGGGGACACTTGGAAACCCAGGAACGAAGAAGCCCGGCTGATCAGGCCGGGCTTTTCGGATGGTGCGGTGCAGAGAGCTGGTTAGGCTACGGAGTTGCCATGCAGACGGTCGGAACCATCGGCAGCGACCTCGTTGCCTTTCAGGCGGTCGGAACCATCGGCAGCGACCTCGTTGCCTTTCAGGCGATCGGAACCATCAGCGGCGACTTCGTTGCCTTTCAGGCGGTCGGAACCATCAGCGGCGACTTCGTTGCCTTTCAAACGATCAGAGCCGTCAGCAGCAACCTCGTTACCTTTCAAACGATCCGAACCATCAGCCGCTACAGCACGTTTTTCCAGCAGGCGATCAGCGCCACCCTCAGCCACACGATTCTGTTGCAGACGATCCGAACCACCCTCAGCCACACGGCTCTCAATCAGCCGATCCGAGCCGCCTTCGGCGACGACGGGTTGAGCGGAGGTAGCGGCGAAAGCGTTAACTGCAAAAACCGAGAAAGCGATGCTGAGAAGGATTTGGCGTTTCATGATCGTGTGCTCCGGGTGTAAGTAGTTGGTATGGAGCAGATGTTACGCCGCAGGATTTTTAAGAGAATTTCATTGAAGTGATTGTGAACATCGACAGCATCGATAGGGCCGGCGACATACCGTTGGTGAGCGTGATGTAAGAGGGGTAAGTCCCGGGGCAGGTCATTGATTACATTGCGTATCAACTGTAATGCGCAATCCCCGCATTCTCATGACTACTCATCAGAATTACAGTCCCCCGGACGGTTTCCAGAACCTTACTCACTGCACAAATGAGGTGCCTCCCATGATTCGGAGCATGATGAAAACTGCTGGCCTGGCTGCACTTTTAGTGGCAGGCGCCGCAATACCGCTGGCCCAGGCCGAATCTTTGCCACTCGGTAAAGTCGGTTCAATACATAACGAAGACGTGGAGTGGCGCAGCTTTCCTGCCTTCCCCAAGGAAGTAAGACTGGCGGTCATCGCCGGCGACCCCAGCAAGCCCGCGCCTTATGTCGTGCGAGTCAAAGTGCCCAATGGCGTCAAGCTGATGCCGCACACCCATCCTGAAGATCGCATCTACACCGTCATGTCCGGTGTGTTCTACATCGGTTTCGGTACCGTTTTTGACCCGGACAAACTGGTGGCCTATGGGCCGGGGAGTGTGGTGATTCTCCCGGCCAATACACCGCATTTCCATTGGGCGAAGTCTGGGGAGTACATCTCGCAGGTGTATGGGACGGGGCCGTTAGGGCTTGAGTATGTCGATAGCCATGATGATCCGCGCAATGCCTCGAAGTAGGAAAAAACCAATAGGTCCTGTCCGAAGCGTTACAAGCGCCAACAGGAAACAGACGCGGGCCGCTGAGGAATTTCAGGAGGCTCGCCGACCCGTTTTGTAGGAATCGTGGAAATAGGTTTGTGGAAGTTTCCTAATCGCCTTTCAGGGGGATGCGTCGGGCATTGCCCCTGAATGCGCCTCGTCGTTTTATTTGTTACCGCCCCTGACATCCACTTGGTCCAGGCCGAAGGGAAGGGGCGAAACACTAATCTGACTAGGACAGGAATCTGCAAATGAATGCTCCGCTCAAAGCCACGTATACCAACGAAGTCACCGCCGAATATCTCCGCACTCTGGACGGCCCCTACTTCACTGAAGAGCGACTTGCGCAGTTCTGCGAAGAATCTCTGGCCGTCGTTCGCAAGCAGCAGGACTACTTAGACGCTCATCCCGCTCGCGCCGTTTACCGTTTGGCAACCGAAGGCAGTCAAACCCGCGATGGCGGAATCATCCAGCATGCAACCTCGCCATTCGAGTTCAACGTAGGAGATGGCCAGGAAGTACGTGCGGCGCTGAAAGGCGATTACGTCATGTACCCCGATGGGAGCACAGCGCAGATCGTGACGGGGGCGGGCCAGGAGTATGGCCACGTCGCGCTGGTTGGCAGCCGCCTGTGCAACGGCGACGAAATCATCAACACACTGCAAGGTGGTTGCTTGTTGGTGGGGCGTGAAGGTGTGCCGTTTGCCGAGGACTTTCTGCCTTGCTTCCAGCAGGGAGAACTTCAATGAGCGAAGGACATTTCATTGGCCTGCACGACAAGACCACCTGCGGCGGCAAGGTCCTGGATGGCCATACCGGCATCATGATGTTCGGCATTGCCCATGCTCGCGAAGGTGATCGAGTCACCTGTGGCAAGGACGGCAAGACCTACAACATTGTCGGTGGCATTTCCTACATGATCAGTCATGGCAAAGCCATCGCCGGCACGTTGGATAGCTACAGCAATTGTCCCTGCAAGGCCCGACTGATCCCGTCAGTGTTCGGGGCCACTTATGAAAGCGCCAACTCCGTACCGCCGGCGGGCAGGAGCGCTGTTCAACCCGTTTCCAGCGCTGCAACCCGTGAATCCGCTGCGCCGCGTCAATCGGGTTTCGCCCCATCGAACACGCCTGCCCCCGCCAGGTTCGCCCGTCCCGAACCTCAAGAACCGGGGTTCTACGTAGTGCCCAAAAGCATGACCCGAGAAGCCCTGGAGGCGACGCTGTTCCCCACGCTTGACCCGAAGGTGATGAGCAAGTTTCGGTCACTCAACCCCGCGTCAGACCCTGTTAAAGCTGGATCGCTGATCGTGCTGAGCGACCCGAACAACACGTCCTGCACCTATCAGGAAGCGCAGTTGATGCAGGCGGCGCAGCAGGTCGGGGCGGCCTTGGATCCGCTAACGCCGGATGAGGCAGATTTCATGCACCGCAATGCGGCGGAAATTGCCGGTTTCTTGGGGGTGACATCGACGTGGCTAGGTGTCGGCGCGGCGGTCATGGAGAATCACCTCAAAAGCATCCGCGACACCCTTCAGGACATTGAGCGCCTGCATCAAAACAGTTATCGCCAGCACGGTCACCTTAAATCGCCACCGTTTCTCGCTGATCGCGAGCGCCTATTGGCCCAACTCGATGCCCACTTGCTGAAGTCCACCCGCTTGCGTGGCCTGACAACGTTTGGGGACCATCCCGATTTGAAGACGGCGCTTGGTATCTCCAGAAGTACTCTGGTGCATCACTGGGACAAGGCAGGGGGACCGGGTCAGATACCAGGTTATGCCACCCATGTGGATGCGGTCAGCCGTGCCGCGAAGTACATGAAGGCCGGTGGTTACATTGGTATTGCGATTGGAGGGGTCTCTTCAATGCTGGCTGTTCAAGAGGTTTGTCAGAGTGATCCCGGAGCGGCTTGTGAAAAGGTCAGGTTTACCGAAGGCGGGAAGTTTTTTGGGTCCACCGGCGGTGGAATCATCGGTGCAGAGTTCGGTAAATATGCAAGTGGGCGCGTCTGTCTCGCCCTCGCGGCATCTACGGCTGTGGGAGGAGTTGTCTGTGCCGCAGCCGTGATTGGTCTTGCTGCATGGGCGGGTACGACCGTTGGCAGCGACGCCGGGGAGTTAGCTGGAGAACTTCTATACAAGAAAACACTGCCATGATCGGCGAGGGATTTTGGGCATCTTGGTTAGCATTTTGGTTAATGGCAGGACCAATTTTGCTGGGATTTGTAGGTGTCGCGTACTCCCTGTACTTAGGTCGTCACTTGGACGCCATGATGGAGGCCTTAAAGAACAGTCGATATATCTATATCTGGGGAAAAGGTTTGAGAAAACAGGGGTGGTTCGGGTGCATCATGTTGGTAGCAAAAATTTCCGGAATGGTAATGATGCCCAAAGCATCTATCCGCATTGGTGAACTAGACCCTGTCGATATCGCAAATTTTCCCCCGCATCTGAAACGGTTACTTAAAATCAAGGCTGTGATGTTGGTAAGCAGTGCGATTTGGCTGGTACTTGCATTTGTACTGGCGAAGTTTAGGTGACCTGTGTTGGAACGCTTGTCCGAAAAGGCTCCAACGAAACGGGAGTCTTCAAGACTCCCGTTTCATTCAGTCTGTTGTACCGCAAGTATTGGCCGTCCGATATCCTTCGATTGCGACCGCTAGGGATCAGGTTTCGGCTCATTGCGCCGACCAGTGTTTCATCTCCTCGGAAATGAAATGGTTCACCAGATCGCTATACATCTTTTCGATTGCATCCGGGTTCAACCCTTCAGCCTCGGCCCATTTGCGACGTGTGGTTAGCATGGCATTGAATCGCTCTTGGGCGCGCACCGCTGCTGCGGATGTCTTGAATTTCGATGCCGCAAGCACGTACCGGAAACGCTTGCCCAACAGCTTGATAACGGCTTGATCAAGGGCATCGATCTCACGCCTAATGTCTCCCATTCCGACACATTCGTCTGGCTGAAGCTGGTTGAAAACTTCCATGTGGGTAACACCTTTTGTTTAAAAACGTGAGTTTGCTGACATGCACTACAAAACGGGAGCCATTGAGGCTCCCGTTTAAACTTACTTCGCTACCTCCGCCCGCAACCGCCGCCCAATCACATCCATCAAATCACACCCATCGCGCAACGGAATAACCAGCAGTCTGCAAAAATCCGCCAACACCACCGTGTCGCACCCAATCTCGGCACGATAGGCAATGTTCTCCAGTACTTGGGTAACTGTCCGAATACGGTAATCCGCTGTGGCTTGCAGTACATCGAGTGGGGCTTGAGTGTCGATGAGCAGGGAGGCTGGAACCAGGTCGATTCCGGTAAGAGGCATGTATCGATTCATAAGAATGATCTCTATGTTATTGGCCCTAGGCCGTCAGTTCGTCATTCTCCGTTCTCAGGTCGCCAAACCCGAATCGCCATCAGGGCGACGGCGCTGACTATAAGCCGTTTGCCGCCGCGCAGAACAGGTGAGCAATTCCGAGCTTTGTGTAGGACCGGTGTTGAAGAAATCTCAGACCTTTCCCCTCTATTCCCCACAAATTAAACACAGACCTGAAAAGTACATTGCTCCCTGGCCACAACTCATCGAAGCTACCCTCTATCTACACTCCCGCCGTCGAGATGGACCTCCATTCCATGCAAACCCCAGCCAAACCCCAACCCTCCCTCTGGAAAACCTACCTGCTTTTCCTCGCCCCGATGGTGCTGTCGAACTTCCTGCAATCGATGTCCGGCACCGTCAACAGCATCTACATCGGCCAAATGCTCGGCACTCAAGCGCTGGCGGCCGTGTCGGGTATGTTCCCCATCGTGTTCTTCTTCATCGCCCTGGTCATTGGCCTGGGCGCTGGCGCGGGGGTGTTGATCGGGCAAGCCTGGGGCGCGCGGGAGGTGCATCTGGTGAAGGCCATTGCCGGCGCGACGCTGTTGTTGGGGGTGTTGATCGGGTTGGTGGCGGCGGTGGTGGGGAGTGTGTTTGCGAGGTCCGCATTACAAGGGTTAGGGACGCCGGCGGATGTGCTGGACGATGCGGTGGCGTATGCCCATGTGATGTTGTGGTTCATGCCGTCGCTGTTGGTGTTTGTGTTGTTTACGCAGTTGCTGCGCGGGGTGAGTGACACGCTGTCGCCGTTGCTGGCGCTGCTGGTGTCGACCGCGATCGGCCTGGCGCTGACGCCGGCGTTGATTCGCGGCTGGCTGGGGTTGCCGCCGATAGGGATTCAGAGCGCGGCGTTCGCCGGGTTGGCGGGCAACCTGGTGGCGATGGGGTGGCTGGCGTGGCGCTTGATTCGCAAAGGCCATCCCCTGGCGCCGGACAGGGAGTTCTTCGCCGCCATGAGGCTCGACTGGGCGATCCTCGGCAAGGTGCTGCGCATTGGTTTGCCCACCGGGTTGCAGATGGTGGTGTTGTCGCTGTCGGAACTGGTGATTCTGGCGCTGGTGAACCAGCACGGTTCCCAGGCGACGGCGGCCTACGGCGCGGTGACGCAGATCGTCAACTACGTGCAGTTCCCGGCGCTGTCGATCGCGATAACGGCGTCGATTCTCGGCGCGCAGGCGATCGGCGCGGGGCGGGTGGAGCGCATCGGGCCGATCCTCAAGACCGGGCTGATGATCAACGTGTGCCTGACCGGTGGTTTGGTGGTGTTGGGGTATCTGCTGTCGCACTGGCTGCTGGGCTCATTCCTGACCGAAGACGCGACCCGCAGCATGGCCGAGCACTTGCTGCACATCATGCTCTGGAGCCTGTTGGTGTTCGGCTTCCAGGCGATCATCGGCGGCATCATGCGCGCCAGCGGCACGGTGATGGTGCCGGTGGCGATTTCCATCGTGTGCGTGGTGGGCGTGCAGTTGCCGGTGGCCTATCTGCTGGATGCGCGATTCGGGCTGCAAGGAGTGTGGATGGCGTTTCCGGTGACGTACCTGGGGATGCTGGCGTTGCAGACGCTGTATTACAAACTGGTGTGGCAGCATCAGAAGATTGAGCGGTTGGTGTAGGAGCGGTGTGTATCGCCGTGTAGCTTTACCCCTCAACATACGAAGGAATACAAAACCCCGCATCGGCTGATACATCCCGGTGGCAAGGTCTACCCCTACCTTCCACCCATCAGTCGGAGTCCTCTGATGAACAAATTGCTGTCCGCCCTGGCCCTCGGCTGCGCCCTGGGCCTGTCACTCGCCAACACTGCCCAGGCTGCCGAATCGGCCAGCCATTCGCAGGTTCAGATGTCGGTTGCCTACCGCAGTATCCAGGTCGATGGCCTGACGATCGCCTATCGCGAAGCCGGCTCGCCGACGGCGCCCACCTTGCTGTTGCTGCACGGGTTCCCCAGTTCTTCGCGCATGTACGACCCGCTGCTGGCACGGCTGGCGCAAAACTATCATCTGGTGGCGCCAGACTATCCGGGCTTCGGCCATAGCGATGCGCCGGACCCCAAGGCGTTCGATTACACCTTCGATCACCTGGCCAGCGTGATGCAGCACTTCACCGAGGCCCTGGGCCTGAACCAGTACTCGCTGTATGTGCAGGACTACGGCGGCCCGGTGGGCTTTCGGATGATGCTCGCGCACCCTGAGCGGTTGCAGACGCTGATCGTTCAGAACGCGGTATCCCATGAAGATGGCTTGGGGCCGTTGTGGCACAAGCGCCGCGAGTTCTGGGCCAATCGGGCGGCGAACGAGGCGGGGTTGCGGGCGAGCTTTTTCTCGTTGGCGACCACTCGGCAACGGCATGTCGGCGCCAATCCGAATGTCGAGGTGTTCAACCCGGATTTGTGGACCGACGAATTCAATTTCCTGAATCAGCCGGGGCAGGCGGATATCCAGAGCGACCTGTTCTACGACTACCGCAACAACGTCGCCAGCTATCCGAAGTGGCAGGCGTGGCTGCGCGCGCATCAACCGCCGACGCTGGTGGTGTGGGGCCAGTTTGATCCGTCGTTCGACGTGGCTGAAGCCGAGGCCTATCGTCGGGATCTGCCGAATGCGGAGGTTCATGTGCTGGAGGCGGGGCATTTTGCGCTGGATGAAAAGCCTGGGGAGATTGCGGTGTTGGTGGGCGACTTTCTTGGCAGGCATGTGGGGCGATAGTGCCGACGCGTTCGATTTGATGTTGATACATGGATTTTTCCCAGACGCAGGACAGGGAAGTCATCGGCGGGCGTGGCAGCGGCCTGGATTTGACGGGGGTGAGCGGCAAGTTTCGATATCTGTGCAAGACTTATCGGGTTCTCATGGCGTCCACCCAGCCTGGAGTGTCTCATGACCCCTCGAATCCCGCGTTTCACGGCATTGGCCGCCATCGCTGCACTGGCGATCGCGCCCGGCGCTCAAGCGGCTGAATACGCCAACGTGAACCCCAACGCCAGCACCATCAGTTTCACCTACGACCAGATGGGTTCGCGGGTGTATGGCACCTTCGACAAGTTCGAGGGCGACCTCGATTTCGACACCACCCGTCCCGATACGGCCCACGCCAAACTGACCATCGAGCTCAGCAGCATCAATGTCGAGAGTGAGGACGCCAAGACCGAACTGCCCAAGCCGGCCTGGTTCGATACCGCGACCTACCCGCAGGCGATTTTCGAATCGACCCGATTCAAGGACCTGGGCAATCACCGCTACTCGGTCACCGGCAACCTCACGCTGCGCGGGCAGACCCGGGAGGTGCAGGTGCCGGTGTTGCTCAAGGCCGAGGGCGGCATCGGCATTTTTGCCGGCGAGCTGACGGTCAGGCGCAACGATTTCAAGATCGGTGAAGGCGAGTGGGCCGACAGCGTGGTGTCCAACGACATCAACATCCAGTTCCGGATGGTGGCGCCGCAGCGCTGAGCGGGACGGCCCAGGCCTCTTCTTTCAGGCCTTCTTCGCCTTCGCTGCGGCGGCTTTCTTGGGTCTGACAGTGCGCGGAGCTTTTGTCCCCACGGCTGCACCTGAGGCGCCGCCCGAGCCGATGATGTTGGCTTTGCTCTTGAGCACCTGCGCGACGATCCGTTTTTGTGTGGGCTGATCGTTGTCGAAGCCGCCGTGGGTCGAGTTGATCGACTGGTCGGACGGCGTGGTGACGTAAGTGAAGTTGGACAGGGTGAACACCGGGGACCGCCGGACGTACTTGTCCATGCCCAGGATCGGCGTGCGCACGCCAGCCTCGAACGATTCCGAAACCAGATACAGCAGTGAGCGCAGGTAAGGCTTGCAGGTCGGGTCCTGGTTTTCTGCCTGGTCGGTCAAGGAGAACTGCAGGTAGTTGTCCACGGTCTTGCTGATCAGGTGCGGCAGCACCAGGCGCTCGAAAGTGTCGACTCGAACGGCCGGCGCCATCAGGCTCAGCGACGCAAAGCGCAAGCCGGCCGAGGCAAGGCGGTCGATGATGAAGCTGTGAACGATCGATCCCGCCGAATGGCCGATCAGGTGCAGGCGGAATCTGCCGATCTTGCCGGAGTCGAGGAAAGCCTTGTGCAATATCTGCAAACCGCTGTTCGGGTTACCGCTCAGGGCGTCGGCGTTCTGCTTCATTTCGCCCCAGAGCAAGGTGCCGGGCGCAGACAGTGCGCGCTCCAGGCGTTTGTCATAGAACTGCTTGACCGCATCGCCGAGTTCGGAAAACACCCCGCCGGTGCTGCGCGGTACTTGTTTCCAGGCATCGACGATCAGGTTGAGCACCGTGGTCATGGCGCCGGTTTCCCACATCAGGAAGATCGGGAAGATTTTCGCGTCGTAGAGCAGCGGCACCCATTCTTTGGCTGCCGCGGCGGCGGCTTTTTCGTCGTTGAGACCGCCGTGGGCGTAGATCGCGATGTCGATGGGGTCGTTGGCCGACAGGTTCCAGCGTTTGCGCGCTTCACCGAGGTGGAAGTCGACCAGGTCCTTGACGTCGTCGGGGCGGGTGCGGAAGTCGCCGGTCTGGCTCAGTTCGCCGTTGTTGCCCAGGTCGATGATGAAGGGGTTGATTTCGCGGTTGGCCAGCACTTCCGAGGTGGCGACCACGACGTTGCCGGCCGGGTTTTCGCGCAAGGTGGTGGCTTCGGAAATCGCCGTGTGTTCGGCGGTGATCACCCCCAGTTGCGGCGCCCAGCAGTCCATCGCGTTTTGCTGCCAGTCGGAGTAGGTGAGGATCGCGTAGCCGGCGCTGCCCCAGCCGGTGCCCCAGGAGTTCTGGATCAGGAAGCCGTCCTCGTTGTAGCCGACGATCACGAAGGCATGGCCACCGTCGTCCAGGCCGGCTTTTTGACTGGGGATGCGCCAGTAGTCGTCCCAGGCACCCGGTGGCGTGGCCAACTGCGCAGTCTCGCTGGCGGCGGTGGTCCAGCCGCTGTGGCAGGCGGCGCTGGCGTAGAGCACGCCCAGGTCATTGAGGGCCACGTGCATGTCGCTGATCGACAGCGGGTCGACCCGGTAATAGGCGCCGAGCGGGCGTTGCACCGAGTCGATCCACCAGTCGGTGTCGGGCAGGTTGGTCGCGGTGGGCATGTCCAGGTTCGGCCACAGGTCCGCCGCGCAGGCCCCTTGTTTGTACCAGCCCTTGAGCGCGCCGCGCAGGGTCGAGCCGTTGTCGGAAAAATCAGGGTCTGGCTTGCGATCGGGATCTCGGGTGGGGTTGGGCGCTTCGGGAATTTCATCGTAGCGCCGCGCCATGCTGTAGAGCATGTAAGGCGAGATGGCCGGTTTGTTTTCCCGTTTGCCTTTGCTGAGCAGGTATTCGATGACCGTCGACAGGGCAAAACCGGTGCAGGCCTGGGTTTGCAGTTGGTTCTTGATGCTCATCCACAGCGTGGGCATCAAGGCCTTGACCGGTTGCAGGCCGACCGGCGGCTGATAGAGCCGGTCACGCATGTCCAGTTGATCGGGGCACACCGGGCGGCGGCGGATCAGGCTTTCGGAGATGGACGGCGTGGTTTTCTTGCGGGGCTTGGCTTTGGCGGCGGGGGCAGCCTTGCGAGGGGCGGTGGCCATCATGGCTCCTATGAAACTAGACGGGTGCAGGTTCAGGGGGCGCGTCAAAGTACGGTAGATGAAGTGGGGCAGGTTTCAAGTCGGGTGCACGGGCGCGCGTGCGGTTCTGTAGGAGCGAGCCTGCTCGCGATGGTCGTCAACGATAACGCTGGGCAACTGAATGCCCGAGTTGTCCCGACGTTCATCGCGAGCAAGCTCGCTCCTACAGGGGGGGGCGCGATGTGGCATTGCGGAACGATCACTCCGCAGTGATCGGACCTGCGCCCCGTTTTTCCGCGCGCGCGGGGTACCTAGCATGGCTCCACTCATTTCTGTGGAGCTTTGTCATGAACGATATGCATGCAATACCGGTCGACGCCTCGCTGGCGCCGGCCGAGGCGTCCTCCTGGCGCGACTGGTTGTCGGTGTTCAGCGTGGCGCTGGGCGCTTTTGCGTTTGTCACCACTGAATATTTGCCGGTGGGGGTCTTGCCGCAAATTGCCAATACCCTGGGCATCAGCGACGGGGAGGCGGGGTTGATGGTGACTGTGCCGGGGATCGTCGCGGCAGTGGCGGCGCCGGCGATCATGTTGGGGGCCGGGCGCATGAATCGCCGGCAGCTGCTGCTGTTGCTGACGCTGTTGCAGGTGGCGGCCAACCTGGTGTCGGCGGTGGCTCCGTCGCTGGCGATCATGCTGGTGGGGCGTGCGTTGTTGGGCGTGGCGCTGGGTGGTTTCTGGGCGGTGGCGATTGCGGTGGCCGGGCGATTGGTCAGTGAATCGAAAGCGGCGAAAGCCACGGCATTGATCTTTGCGGGCATTACCCTGGCCACGGTGTTTGGTGTGCCGTTCGGGACTTTGCTGGGGGATCTGTTTTCCTGGCGGGTATCGTTCGCGGTGACGGCAGGGCTGGCGGTGTTGGCGCTGATCGCTCAGGGGCTGACGTTGCCGTCGCTGCCGTCCCGGGACGGCTTGCAGGTGCGGGCACTGTTGAGTTTTCTGGCGCGAAGCAATGCCCGGCGCAGCATGTTGCTGCTGGCGTTGGTGGTGGCTGCGCATTTTTCGGCGTACACCTACATCGCGCCGTTTCTGAGTCGTGAAGCGGGTTTCTCCGGTAGTGCAATCACCTCCATTCTGTTGGGTTTCGGCCTGGTGGGCATGTTGGCCAATTTCGCCATGGCCAGGGGCGTGGCGCGGCATCTGCGGCTGTCGTTGGGCGCGGTGATTGTGTTGATGGTGATCGCCCAGTTGGCCTTGCCGCAGTTGCGAGGTTCGAGTGCGGCGGTGGCGCTGGCGGTGCTGGCGTGGGGCGTGGCTTATGGAGCGATTCCCTTGGGCGTCAGCACCTGGATGCAGCTGACTTCGCCGCAGTTACCAGAGGCCAGCTCGGCCATGCTGGTGACCATGTTCCAGGTGGCCATTGCGTCAGGGTCATTGGTTGGCGGCCTGATGGTCGATCATCAAGGCGTGCCGTCGGCGCTGTGGCTGGGCGCTGGCATCGGCCTGCTGGGGTTGGCGTTGATGCTCAGCTTCGGCCTTGGCAAGGCGCCGATCGCCGAGACCTTGCAGCGCTGATTCAGCCCTTGAGAATGTTGTCCTTGAAGTAATCGATCAACACCCGCAGCCTCGGTGCGGTCTGCTTCGACGCAGGCCAGAGCATCCACAGGTTGCCGGTGTGGTCGGTGTAATCCGCCAGCAACACCTTCAGCCTGCCGTCGGCCAGTGGCTGGCGGATTGAAAAATCCGGCAGGCAGGCAATCCCCACCCCATCCATCGCCAGGTACGTCAGCGGGTCCATCGTGGTGCAGGTCAGTGCCTTCGACAGATTCGGCTCGATGTGCGTCTCGCCGACCCGCAGCGGCCAGCGTTCGATCATGCCCGTGGCCGGGAACTTGTGCAGCAGGCAGACGTGGCGGATCAAGTCATCCGGGTGCGTCGGTTCGCCGTGCTGTTGCAGGTACTCGGGCGATGCCACCAACTGCAATTGATAGCCTCCCAGCTTGCGCGCCATCAGCCGTGAATCCTGCGGCGCACCGGTACGGATCACCGCGTCGAAACCTTCCTCGATCACGTCCACCATGCGGTCGGACATGTCCACGTCCAGCTCGATGTCCGGGTAGGCGCGCATGAACCCGGCCAGCACCGGCATGATCAGCACGTTCTGGATCGGCACGCTGATACGCACCTTGCCCCGGGGGTTGGCGGACAGCTCCAGCAATTCCATCTGCGCGGCTTCCACTTCGCTGAGGATGCGTTTGCAGCGGTCCAGGAACAGCTCGCCTTCGGTGGTCAGGGTGACGCTGCGGGTGCTGCGGTGGAACAACCGCACGCCGAGGCGCTCCTCCATGCGCGCCACACTCTTGCCCACGGCGGAAGCCGAGATCTCCAGCAGGCGCCCGGCTTCGGTGAAACTGCGGGTTTCGGCCACCTGGATGAAAGCGGTGATACCGCTGAGGCTGTCCATCATGGCGGAGGTGCTCGATATGGGGAGGGGTAAGGGCAGAGTAGAGGGAGAGGAGGGAAATGCAATGGCGGAGTGGCCGGGATGGTGATGGTGTTTGGGAGGACGCCTTCGCGAGCAAGCCCGCTCCCACAGGGTTTTGGGCGTACAGGTTATTTGTGCAACGCCGCAGATCACTGTGGGAGCGGGCTTGCTCGCGAAGGCGGTGTGTCAGGCACAGGTGATGTTGGCTGGGCTGGCCTCTTCGCGAGCAAGCCCGCTCCCACAGGGTTTTGGGCGTACAGGTCGTTTGTGCAATGCCGCAGATCACTGTGGGAGCGAGCCTGCTCGCGATGGCGGTGTGTCAGGCACAGGTGATGCTGGCTGTACCGGCCCTATCGCTGGCAGGCCAGCTCCCACAGTTTGATTGGGGTGTATGCGGAATGTGCGTCCACTGGAGATCACGTGTGGGAGCGGGCTTGCTCGCGAAGGCGGTGTGTCAGGCGCAGGTGATGCTGGCTGTACCGGCCCTATCGCTGGCAGGCCAGCTCCCACAGTTTGATTGGGGTGTATGCGGAATGTGCGTCCACTGGAGATCCCGTGTGGGAGCGGGCTTGCTCGCGAAGGCGGTGTGTCAGGCGCAGGTGATATTGGCTGGGCTGGCCTCTTCGCGAGCAAGCCCGCTCCCACAGGGTTTTGGGCGTACACGTTATTTGTGCAACGCCGCAGATCACTGTGGGAGCGAGCCTGCTCGCGATGGCGGTGTGTCAGGCACAGGTGATGCTGGCTGGGCTGGCCTCTTCGCGAGCAGGCCAGCTCCCACAGGGTTTTGGGTGTACACGTTATTTGTGCAACGCCCAAGATCACTGTGGGAGCGGGCTTGCCCGCGATGACGGCTTCAGGTTCGGCGCAGATGTCAGGCGCTTTGCGGGTAGAACGGGTAGTCGGTGAACCCAACCTCATTGCCGCCGTAGAACGTGTCGCGGTCATAGGCGTTCAACGGCCGGTCATGACGGATTCGTTCTGGCAGGTCGGGGTTGGCGATGAAGTCGCGACCGAAAGCGACCAGGTCGGCATCGCCCGCTTGCAGGATCTGTTCGGCGGAGGCGGCGGTGAATCCGCCCGCGGCGATGATCAGGCCGCTGTAATGGCGGCGGATCAACTGTGCCGCCACCGGGTTCTGGTCCTTGGTTTCATCGATCGAATTGCCCAGCACTCGGGGTTCGATCAGGTGCAGGTAGGCCAGGTTCATCGGTGCCAGTTGTTGCGCCACGTAGACGAACAGGGCTTCTGGGTCGCTGTCTTTCATGTCGCCGAAGTTTCCGCTTGGCCCCAGGCGAACCGCCACGCGCTCATGGCCCCAGACCGAAATCACCGCCCGGGTGATGTCCAGCAGGAAACGCGAGCGCTTGGCGATGCTGCCCCCGTAGGCATCGGTGCGCTGGTTGCTGCCGTCCTGCAGGAACTGGTCGATCAGGTAACCGTTGGCGCCATGGATTTCCACGCCATCAAAACCCGCCTCGAGCCCCCGTTGCGCAGCCATGCGGAAGTCTTCGATCAAGGCCTCGACTTCCGAGGTCTCCAGCGCCCGGTGCGGCGTGCTCGGCACCCAGCCGTTGGCGGTGTAGGCGACACCGTTGTACTCCACGGCGGACGGTGCCACCGGTTGCGCGCCATCAGGCTGCATGTCGCTGTGGGACTGGCGACCGGCGTGGAACAGCTGCAGGAAAATCCGACCGCCCTTGGCGTGCACCGCTTCCGTGACGGCCTTCCAGCCAGGGATCTGTGCGTCGTTGTACAGGCCCGGCGAGCCAAGGTAGCCATTGCCGGTAGGGGAAACCACAGTGGCTTCGGACACGATCAGGCCGCCTTCGCTGGCGCGTTGCGAGTAGTACTCGGCCATCAGGGCGCCGGGCACGTCGCCGGGCTCGGAGCGCATGCGGGTCAGGGGCGCCATGACGACGCGGTGGGTGAGGGCGTGTGGGCCGATCTGGATGCTGGACAGCAGGGTAGGGTGTTTCATGGTGACCTCCGGTAAATGTCTGGAGGCAACCTTAGGCCAGACGCTGACGGAGAAAAACGGGCCGGCGATCCGCTCACTTCGGACTGATCGTTCCGTAATCGAACCGCGCCCGGTCCCTGTTGCGGGGACCGGGCGCCCGTCGAATGACCTCATTTTGCGCTGATGGGGGCTGTCACCGTCTTGCCGAAGGTCGAGGTGATGGTGACGGTCGGGTTGGGTGTCGGGCCGGCACCGGTGGTGCTGGTGGATACTCTCCAGCGCGCTCCCGTACCGGTCGGCGTGAGGATCGCATTACCCAGGTTGAGCGCGCCGGCGGTGGTCGTTGCCGTCACCGTCAGCGTGTTGCCGGTCCCCTTGGATGTGGTACCCGCCAGATCCCAGGTGTAGCGGTTGTTGCTGCGCACCGTGACCGTCGCGCTGGTCACCACCAGGTCTTCGTTGACCACCGGTGCCGGCGTGACCGCCACCGAGACCGTTGCCGGTTCCGACACCGCGTTCTTGGCATCGCTGGCCTGGTAGGTGAAGGCTGCGGTGAACGGCGCCGGGGCGCTGGCCGGTGGCGTGTAGACCACATGCACGCCATCGGTGCTGACCGTGCCCTTGCCGGAGTCCGGTTGCGTCAGGCCCACCACCTTGAGCGGCAGGTTGCCGTCCGGATCGGTGTCGTTGGCCAGCACATTCAGGGTCACGGCTTGCCCGTTGTTGCTGGCGGCGCTGTCCGGGTTGGCGACAGGTTTTTTGTTGGTGCCCTGATCGTCGTCATTGTTGCCGGTGCCATTGCCTGTGCGGAAAGTCGGCAGCGCAGCGGAGTTGACATAGGTCACACCGTCCCAGCCGGGCAACGGTGTCGGCATCAACTGGAATTGCCCCGGATGCTCGATATCCCAACGCAGCAGCATCGAGGAGTCCTCGTGCTGGGTGTTGTGACAGTGCTCCATGTAGGTCCCGGCGAATTCGCGGAAGTGGATCGCCATCTCCACGTCCACCGAACTGTCGAGGCCCTCGCCGATGCGATACACGTCCTTGCGCGCCCATTTTTCCCATTCCGGTGGCGCCTTGCCGTCGCGGCTGAGGATGATGCCTTCCTCGAAGTGCACATGCACCGGATGGTTCCAGCCGTTGCCGCCGTTCTTGATTTTCCACACTTCCAGGGTGCCGTCGCCGCTGTAGCCGGCGTCGGTCGGGCCATTGGCCAGTTGCGGTGCGGCGCTGAGCCGGCGTGGGTCCATGTTGTACCCGAATCCGCCGTCGGTCTTGATGGTCCAGGGCGCTTCATCGGTGCCATCGGAGCGGCCGAAAATGAACTCGCGGTGGCGCGCCAGTTTCAGCTTGGCCTGCACGGCCGGATCATCACGGTCGAGGGTCAGCGGGATCATGGTCTTGCCGGCCGCCTTGCCCGGTTTCGCCGGTTCATAGTCAGCCGGGTTCATGCTCACGTCCGTGCCGCTGTAAGGCTGCACGACCATTTGCATGAATTTGCCCACGGTAGGGTCGCCCTTGTCCCATTCCGGCCCCTTGCTGCCTTGCTTGATCACCGCCTTGTACTTCTCGGACAGCACATCGGCCAGGCTCAGGCCGTTCTTTTCCGGGCCCTTGCCGGTCTTGTGTTCCATCAGGTTGACGAAGTACAGCTTGTCGCCGGTCTTGATCCCGTTTTTCGCGAAGTTGACGATGATGTCGAAGCGTTCGGCAATGCCCTGGGTCGGCAGGATCGCGTTGTGGTTCTGCAGGTCGCCATCGCCGTCCAGGTCCATGCTGCCGTCGAAGGGCACGCTATGTTCCATGAGGTTGCCGTCGTTGCCGATCATGTGGAACGGCACGCGGTTGTAGGACACCCCGGAGCCCGACGGGCCAGGGAATTCGCCGCCGTTGCCAGCCACTTCACGCACCAGGGCAATCTTCAGATAGCGCGAGACCGAGCCGTTGAGAATGCGGAAGCGATAGCTGCGCGCCCGTACCTTCAAGCGTGGCTGGTACTGCCAATTGACCAGGATCTGGTCGCCGAGAAACCCGTCGGTGTTGAACGGGTTGAACCACAGTTGACCGTTCTGATCCCAGGCCTTGTCGGCCACCACCAGATTGACGTCATAGTCGCGGTTGCCCCAAGGCAATGCCGAACCGCTGGGCAGGCGCAGGTTGACGCCATCTTCGATCGCTTCGTTGCCGCGATCCATGGCGCTGTAGTAGTTCATCATCACCGCGTTGCCCTTGTAGACGTTCTGTGCGGTGAAATCGAGCATGTGGTCGTGGAACCAGTGAGTGCTCATGGTTTCGCGCCAGTCGCCACGGATCTTGATGGTGCCGTTTTCGCAGGTCTTGAGGCCCGGACTGGCGTCGTTGACGAACAGGGTTTCGCCCGGTGCGCAAGGGAACGCCGCGCGCGGGTCGTGGGCGTCGGTGTTGATGGTGTCGTAGCCGGCCAGTTGCATCGGCCAGCGATAGTCGTAGTACTGCCCCGGAAAGAAGAACGCATTGGTGTAGCCGTCGCTTTCGGCCGGGGAATGGCCGTTGTGTTCGTGGGTGCTGATGGTGTGCAGGCCGAAACCCATGTTCGCCGCCGGGTCGATCGGCAGGGCGTTGTAGTGACGCATCAGCACCGGTTGGCCGTAGCGCACCATGAGCAGCTTGGGCGGAAAGGTGCCGTCGAAGGTCCACAGTGCATTGTGGTTCTGAATCGGGAAGTTGGGGTGGAACCGGGTGTCGATGCCTTTGGTGGTGCCGGTCGTGGTCGGGATGTCCGAGGTCTGGTAGTACAGCCCGCCAGGGCCGAATTCACCGACGGCATAGTTGTGCAGTTGCCGACGGTCGCGCATGCCGCCGTTGAGCTTGGCGCCAGCCTGCACGGTCTTGAAGGCGACCTGCGGGTAGAACTCGTTCCAGCGTTGATGGGACCAGCCTTTTCCGGGTGGGCGCCCCTCGGCCGGTGAACCCACGGGATGGCGGTTGAGGAAGGTCTCGATCTGCGCCTTCCAGGGGTTGCGGTCCAGCACGTTGGAGAACTGGGTGGGGAACGGGTAAATCCCGGGCTGGCGCATGAAGGCTTCCAGGGCCGTGCTCGACGGGCCGCTGCGGGCGACGTTGTCCGGGTCTTGCTGTGGCGCCGGGCCTACGGTTGGCACCGGGAAGGTCAGGGGCGGTGCAGGCAGGGTCGGGTCGAGTTTTTCCGTGCCGAATTCTTCGAACAGCAGCAATTGCTGGGTAAACGGCTGCGCACCGTACAGTGGGCTCGGTTTGCCGTTGGTGGGGTAGTTGAACGAGGTCTGCGCGCTTGGCGGCAGGATGTTGTCGGCCCTGGGCGTATCGCGGTTGCCGAACACGCCGTTGGGCAGGGCGATTGAGCCCTGGTTGGCTTCCGGCAGGGTTTTGATGGCGTCCAGTTCGGCCGCTGCGGCCACCGGGTCGGTGGGCGGGGTGGAATAGGCCGAGGGGTCGGTCGGCGGTGGCTGGCTTTCATCGTCGAGCGGGGTGGCGCTGGCCGTGGCCAGGGTGATGAGCATCGCCGCGCAGGTCATACCGGACCTTCGCCAATAGCGGGTTGATTTCAATTGCGGCGTAACAGGTTTCATTTTGGGTCCCCTCGCGTCATGCCATAGCGGCGAAACCCGCCATCCCCTCGTATGGGGACGACAGCTGCTGCGGGTGCAAAGGGCCTGTGCAACAGACGGGCCACGACTGTTTGTCGGAAAAAAGTTCAAACGAATTAATTAGTTGTTTCTGATTGTTTCAGATGGGTGTGATGGGGCGATGGGGCAAAGTGCTCAATTGCGGGGGAAGTGGCGAGATTTCAGTGGGTTAGTTTCCCCAGTTTCCCATGGCCTTGCCAAAACGATCTGGCTTGGAAGAAAATGAGAGTCATTATCAAATAAATTCGTGTCAGGTCTTTTCCATGTCCGCCGCCGATCTTTCGCAGCATCACATCGTGCATTCGCTTTACCAGGAGCATCACAGCTGGCTGTGTGGCTGGCTGCGCAAGCGTCTTGGCTGCAACCACCAGGCGGCGGACCTTGCCCAGGACACGTTCATCCGCGTGCTGACCCAGCGCAAAGGCTTTGAGCTGCGCGAGCCGCGCGCTTATCTGAGCACCATTGCCCGCAGCCTGATGATCGACATGTTCCGGCGTCGTGCGGTGGAGCAGGCGTATCTGGACACCTTGGCCAACATTCCCGAGCCGCTGGCGATCTCACCGCAAACCCGATCGCTGATCATCGAAACCCTGATGGAAATCGACCGCCTGCTCGATGGCCTGGGCGAGCGCACCCGGGAAATATTCCTGATGGCCCAGCTCGATGGCCTGAGCTATGTCGAGATCGGCCGGCGTTTGAATGTCTCGGTGACCACGGTCAAGAAACACGCGGTGCGCGCCTTGACCCACTGCCTGTTGCTGATCGAGGACTGAACCGTGGTCCATCCCCAACCTCAGGACTACGCCACCCTCGAAGCGGCTGCCCGCTGGTACGTCGACATGCGCGAAGGCGTGCCCAGTGAAACGACCCGCGAGGCACATCAGCGCTGGCTGGCGTGTGACCCGCGGCACCGGCAGGCCTGGGAGCGCCTGGCGCGGTTGCAGGACAAACTTGGACAGGTCAACCCCGGCATCGCCCGGCCGACCCTCAGCGGCGCCCGGGCCAAGCGCCGCGATGTGCTCAAGGTGTTGTCGATCCTGCTGATGGCGGGCGGGGCAGGGACCCTGGCCTGGAACACTACCCCCATGCCGACCTTGATGGCCGACCAGCGCACCGGCACCGGCGAACGCCGTCGCTTGCGGCTGGACGATGGCACTCAATTGCAGCTCAACACCGCCACCGCGGTGGACATCCGCTACTGCGATCGCCTGCGCGAAGTGCGTTTGCTGGCAGGTGAAATCCAGATCCAGACCGCCCGGGATTCATTGGCTCGGCCCTTCGTCGTCCACACGGCCGAGGGCAGCATCCGTGCCTTGGGCACCCGTTTTGTGGTGCGCCATGAAGCGGGCCTGACGCAGGTCAGCGTGCAGGAACACGCGGTCGAGGTGCGCGCGGCAGACCTGCCCGGCAGCGCGGTACGGGTCGACGCCGGCCAGCAATTGGTGTTTTGCCAGGATGCTCTGCAATCCCTGCGACCGGCCAACCCCCAGGCCGATGCCTGGACCCGCGACATGTTGGTGGTCAACGACTGGCGCCTGGCTGATTTCGTCGACGAACTGCAGCGGTACCGCCCGGGCCATCTGGGGTGCGATCCGGCGATTGCGTCACTGCGCATCTCCGGGGCGTTTCACCTGGGCGACACCGACACCATCCTCGACAACCTGACCTCGACCTTGCCCGTGCGCATTCGCCGATTCAGCCGGTTTTGGACCAGCCTGCAACCGGTCTGAGTGAATGCGGAAAAAAATCCGCAGCGGGGGTTATTGATTTCGATTCTCGTTCGACTTGGTAGTTAGAGGCGCATACAGACGCCGCCATCGACTGCCCAAAGGACACCGCATGACCCCTCGCAACTTCCGCCTGAGCCTTTCATCCACCGCGCCGGTGGCCAAACCCTTGAGCCGTGCCGTACAGGCCGCGCTGCTCGGTATGGCGCTGGCCGGGCCCTTGGGCATGACGCTGGTGGCGCAACCGGCCTGGGCGCAGACCAGCGGCGAGACCGAATTCGACATTCCGGCCGGTCCCCTGGCCTTGGCGTTGACGCAATTTGCCGGTACCGCCGGGGTGACGGTTTCCTTCGAACCGGCGTATGCCCATGGCCAGAAAACCGCAGGCCTGCACGGCCGGTACTGGGTGGATGCGGGCCTGCGCCAGTTGCTGGCCGGCAGTAAATTGCAACCGGTGCTGCATGACAATGGCAGCTATTCGCTGTTGCCGATCGAGGGCTCGGGCGCGGCGCTGCAGTTGGGGGCCACGAGCATTTCCGGGGTTAACGTGGAGTCAGCCTACGGCCCCGTGGACGGCTACGTCGCCACCCGCAGCGCCACGGCCACCAAGACCGACACGCCGATCCTTGAAATCCCGCAGACCATCAACGTGGTCACCGCCGACCAGGTGCAAACCCAGGGCGCGCGCAACCTGACCCAGGCCCTGCGCTATACGCCAGGGGTCAACACCGGCGGCTTCACTGACCGCAACTCGATTGCCGACGAGATCACCAGCCGGGGTTTTGCGCCGACGCCGCTGTATCTGGACGGTGCCTACATTCCCTATGCCGGCAGCCTCGGTGGTGCGCCGCAGATCGACCCCTACACCCTGGAGCGCATCGAAGTGCTCAAGGGGCCGTCGTCGGTGCTCTACGGGCAGAATCAGCCGGGCGGGCTGATCAACATGGTCTCCAAGCGCCCGACCACCGAGCAGCGCAGTCAGGTCAAGTTGGGGGCGGGGAGCTACAACCGGGTCAACGGTGCGTTCGACACCAGCGGGCCGATCGATGAGCACAAGCAATTTCTCTATCGTCTGGTCGGTGTCGCGGACAAAGGCAACGAAATGGTCGAGCACAACGAGAGCGAGCGCCTGCTGCTGGCGCCGAGCCTGACCTGGAATATCAACGACGCTACCGCCCTGACGCTGCTGGCGCAGGTGCAGCGCGATGACGGTATACCCGATTACCAGTCGCTGCCGCGGATCGGCTCACTGGACCGTGGGCCCAATGGCGAGCACATCGACCGTGATTTTTTCTCCGGCGACACGAACTTCAATGACTACAAGCGTGACCAGTATGTCTTCGGCTACGACTTCAGCCACGATCTGAGCGACGACCTGAAATACCGTTCGACGGCGCGCTACACCGACGTGCGCGATCGCTACAAGGGGTTTTATCTGCGCAGCTTCGTCACTGAAAACGGCGTGACCGATTACACCCGGGCCAATCGCGCCAAGGTCGACTGGCATCAGCACAACATCGCCTACACCGTCGATAACAACCTGGAATATAAATTCAACACCGGCGCCCTGGAACACACGACCCTGGCGGGCGTCGACTATCGTCACTTCACCCGCAAGTACGACGGCTATAACGCCAACAACGTGCTGCCGGTGGACCTGTACGGCAAGAACAACTACGACACCAGCAGCGTCACGCCGACGCTGACCACTCAGTGGGACAACACCCTGCGCCAGACCGGGCTGTATGTGCAGGACCAGATCAAACTGGACCAGTGGATCCTGACGATCGGCGGGCGTCAGGACTGGGCCGAACTGGACAACAAGGACCTGCTGGCCTCCACCCACGAAGCCAAGCGCGACAACAAGTTCACCGGTCGCGTGGGCCTGACCTACGTCACTTCGTTTGGCCTGGCGCCCTATATCAGCTACTCCGAATCCTTCCTGCCGACCCTTGGCACCGCCGCACCGCAGCGTGGCGGCAAGGCCTTCGAACCGACCGAGGGCGAGCAGTACGAAGTGGGCGTGAAGTATCAGCCTTTCGAGAAGACGCTGATGACCGCTTCGGTGTATCAGGTCAAACAGAAGAACGTGCTGACGGGGGACGACGATTATCCGGAGTACATGTCCCAGAGCGGCGAAGTGCGGTCGCGGGGTGTCGAACTGGAGATCAAGTCGAGCCTGGACAACATCGACGTGATGGCGGCGGCCAGCTACATGGATTCGTTCTACACCAAAGACAACTGGGGCAATCAGGGCCATCGCAACGAAGCGCAGTCGCCGGTCTCAGCGTCGATGTGGGTGGACTACCACTTCACCCAGGCCAGCCTCAGCGGCCTGACCTTCGGCGCCGGCGCGCGCTACACCGGGCGCAAACCGGGTGATTCCGCCAATTCGTTCGAGGTGCCGTCCTGGGTCGTCTACGACACCACCGTCAGCTACGACCTGAGCAAACTCGACCCGAGCCTGCGCGGCGTACAGGCCCGAGTGAACGTGCAGAACATCTTCGACCGCGACTACGTATCGGACTGCAACTACGCGTTCGGCTGCTACTACGGACAGGAGCGAGTGGCGTCGGTGGAGATGACGTACGACTGGTAAGCGGCTGCGCTGCCACTGACGCCATCGCGGGCAAACCTCGCTCCTGCAGTGTTTTGCGTTGACCACAGATTTTGTGGGCGACACAAAACATTGTGGGAGCGGGCTTGCTCGCGAAGGCTGAGTGTCAGTCACCGAAGATGCTGGATGTGCCGGCCTCTTCGCGAGCAAGCCCGCTCCCACAGGGGATTTTTGTAGGCTATGGATTTTGTGAGCGATGCAAAACCATTGTGGGAGCTGGCCTGCCAGCGATGGCGGAGTGTCAGCCACCGAAGATGTTGGATGTGCCGGCCTCATCGCTAGCAGGCTAGCTCCCACAGGGTTTTGGGTTGGCCATGGATGATGTGAGCGACCCAAATCCACTGTAGGAGCTGGCTTGCCAGCGAAGGCGGAGTGTCAGTCACCAGTGATGTTGGATGTGCCGGCCTCATCGCTAGCAGGCTAGCGCCCACAGTGGTTTTGGGTTGGCCATGGAGGTTGTGAGCGACCCAAATCCACTGTAGGAGCTGGCTTGCTCGCGAAGGCGGAGTGTCAGTCACCACTGATGTTGGATGTGCCGGCCTCATCGCTAGCAGGCTAGCTCCCACAGTGGTTTTGGGTTGGCCATGGAGGTTGTGAGCGACCCAAATCCACTGTGGGAGCTGGCTTGCCAGCGAAGGCGGAGTGTCAGTCACCGAAGATGTTGAATGTGCCGGCCTCATCGCTAGCAAGCTAGCTCCTACAGTGGTTTTGGGTTGGCCATGGAGGTTGTGAGCGACCCAAATCCACTGTGGGAGCTGGCTTGCCAGCGAAGACGGAGTGTCAGTCACCGAAGATGTTGAATGTGCCGGCCTCATCGCTAGCAAGCTAGCTCCTACAGTGGTTTTGGGTTGGCCATGGAGGTTGTGAGCGACCCAAATCCACTGTAGGAGCTGGATTGCCAGCGAAGGCGGAGTGTCAGTCACCAGTGATGTTGGATGTGCCGGCCTCATCGCTAGCAAGCCAGCTCCCACAGTGGTTTTGGGGTGGCCATGGAGGTTGTGAGCGACCCAAATCCACTGTGGGAGCTGGCTTGCCAGCGAAGGCGGAGTGTCAGTCACCAGTGATGTTGGATGTGCAGGCCTCATCGCTAGCAGGCTAGCTCCCACAGTGGTTTTGGGTTGGCCATGGAGGTTGTGAACGACCCAAATCCACTGTAGGAGCTGGCTTGCCAGCGAAGGCGGAGTGTCAGTCACCAGTGATGTTGGATGTGCCGGCCTCATCGCTAGCAAGCTAGCTCCTACAGTGGTTTTGGGTTGGCCATGGAGGTTGTGAGCGACACAAATCCATTGTGGGAGCGGGCTTGCTCGCGAAGGCGGAGTGTCAGTCACCGAAGATGCTGGATGTACCGACCTCTTCGCGAGCAAGCCCGCTCCCACAGGGGATTTTTGTAGGCTATGGATTTTGTGAGCGATGCAAAACCATTGTGGGAGCTGGCCTGCCAGCGATGGCGGAGTGTCAGCCACCGAAGATGTTGGATGTGCCGGCCTCATCGCTAGCAAGCTAGCTCCTACAGTGGTTTTGGGTTGGCCATGGAGGTTGTGAACG
>Ga0208788_1000020_pt1 | contig 136813 bp, 168 predicted proteins | sample Wag4_2014_7_11_3_FD_187363 | JGI IMG/M metagenome (GOLD analysis project Ga0208788, IMG submission 187363) | Fresh water mixed with fracking chemicals microbial communities from Ohio, USA - Utica-2 Time Series FC 2014_7_11 (SPAdes) (version 2) ... | reverse complement strand
TCGAGCGATGCCCGTCCAGGGAGGGATGGCCGAGCTCGATTCTCCAGAAGGTAGCTGGTGACACGAGTGTTGAGCCCACCCAACTAGGGTGACGGAAATTTCTGGGGTTCCGGCTTACATCCCCAATCTGCTTGTAGAGATCATAATCAGGATATTCCTGGAGGAGTTTTTTCCCCTTCACTCGGTCACGCCACCCCTTCGATAGCGCATGTAGGTCTTCAAGATCCTGGAGGTTGTAACCCTCGATCCCCCCAACCCAGTAGATCTTTGCACCTGTCTCTACATTGGCCAACGCCGTCTCGATCACTCCAACCACGGTCCGGCAGAGTACGGTGCGATGTTCAAGGTCAGCGGGTAGCGCCTTTGAAACACGAGTCTCGCCACCAAGCCCAGCCAGTTGACGGGATTCACCCTTGAACGCGAGAACCATGTTGGCGACGTGCGCAACGGCAGACCCGAACCGAAACGACTGAGTGAGGTAATGGACTTCCGCTTTGTCGAGCCAGGTCGCATTGAGGGCGTCTACAGCCCCCCTGAAACGGTAGAGCATCTGATGGCCATCGCCACACACGACTACTCCCATACCGTATGCCGCCTGCTGCGCAAGCACACCTGCAATCACTGGATTGATGTCCTGTGCCTCATCTCCAAGCGCAATATCGTAACGATCCCGCAAGTTTGGTTTCGAGAGAGCCCAGAGCTTGAGGTACCCGTCGTGCGGAATATTCGCTGCCTCGTTATTGATGTCGCACATTTGCAACCAAAGCTGCCTGGCTCCATCGACGATGCTGCCGGCGGCGCGCTTCATTCGATCCGTTTTGAGCTTGCTTACAGGGCAGTGACAAAGCTCGATATCGTCATCCGCGCTGGCCAAATAATTGTTCAGCGTCTCTTGCACGCTGCGCACCAGCTCCCAGTTCTGTGAGCCGATAACTCTCGCAATGTCGGTCAGACGCAGATTGCTCGTGAGCTTGTGTCTGTACTTCGATCCGATCGACGCATAAGCCAAGCCATGGGCTGTTTTGCACGTCACGTTCGGCGGAAACTTTTGCTTGGCAGCAATCTCGACGCTTTTGTTGTAGCAGAGGTAGAGCAGACGGCATTGAGGTCTAGCCTTGGCATAGCCAACAAGCGTGGTGGTCTTCCCTGTTCCAGCAAAAGCCACCAGCTTGACGATACGGGCCAACGAGTTAATCGCTGGCCCCTGTTCGTGGGTGAAGTTCATGCCTTGGATCTCCGTTCTGATATGTCTCCATGGTTGCATAGCCACGCACAAACCCAAGCGGGTCTGCCAGCTCTGCCCTCTACAGGATTTGGGTATTCCTGGAGCGGTGGCAATGTCTTCTCACACCCGGAATCAGAGCAGCAACCATGACTTACGACGAGACCCTTGCTTCCTATCAGCGTCTTCTTGAAGCCAATCCAGGGAAAGCATTGCAAATCGGCGACGATTGCTACGCGGTACTGATCAACGGAACCTTGAGCGGGGCATACGCCACCCTGGATGGGGCTGTTGATCTCGGGACGATCTTCAATTTTGACCCTGAAGGTTGGGACGCCGAATGCGAGTGTTGGGACGGTGATGTTTCTGGCATGCAAACAGCATTTTGCGTAGCCGCTCCAGCCTTTGTTGATCTTCCGCCACCACCCGCGAGGAAGAGCACGCCCAACCAGGGGGAAAAATAATGCTAGGGTTCGCCGCCAATGCGATGTCGAACAAAGCCAGGGGAATTCCGTTTGGGATTTACGAGACTGCTGGCAGGATGAATGCATATCAAGGGAGCCGTAGCTTATGACAGCCATCCAACTTTTCCAGCAGTGCCAATCGGAGCCGGTATGCACCGATCTGATTCAGATGATTCGTGACGGCATGATTCGCCGGCTCAAGCGATTTGTTGTAGAACCTTACGATGACGGCATCACCTGGGGAATTCAGACAGTCGCCATAGCAACACCAGATGCTGATGACGGCGACCAGTTTCCTGTTGTGATTGTCGATCTTCACGAAGATGACCAGGCTGCAATGTCGTTTGCTTTGAGCGTCTTCGACGCGCTCAAAACCGCAGGGCGAGCATCAGTCGAGGATGTATGCCAATGGCGGCGAAGCCTATTTACGCTGGTACCCAATTACTGAGCATCACCCGTCCAAGACCAGGCCAAGAAAACCCGCCACCAAGGCGGGTTTTTGCTATGGAATTGGCACTAAACGGACGGCAAATGACGACTCGAATGCCTGGGCAGGAATGAACGGCACCGGGAGCATTGCTAGAAAAGGCACAAACGGCCGTCAGATGACGACGCATGCTAATCTGGTTGCTCTTCTTCCTCTGCCGAAACAGTGAACAGCAGCCCAGCTTCCTGAGCTTCCGCCAACTCACCCAACGGCTGAGTGGCCAGCCATTCGCTATCTTCTGCGGGGTCAAACTCAGGAAGAGGGGGAAGATCTTCAGGGTCAAGTTCCAGATTAAGCGGGAGCTGTGCAACGTCACGGAAGGTGAATTTGATTGCGACCACCTTCCGCCCTTCCCTCTTCAACTCATAGCTGACATCCAGGTTGCTCTTAGTCTTCAGCTCCGCAACTGCCGGATCTATGACTCTCTGGCGGAGGTTGTTGAATCGTTGATAGGCATCCGACAATCCGAGGGCGACCCGCAAGGATTCGACCTCAATGTAGGCCCATCCTGTCTTCCGAAACTGCATCAGCATCTCAAACAGCCGGAACGAATGGCTCGAGTCCAGGCAGGCAACCCGCCGAAGATCATAGCTAGTCACTTTGCTGTACAGCATCGTGAGATAGGGCATGACATGGATGGTGAACGACAACTCAACGCGACCCTCACCATCCAAATACTTGGCCCGATCGACCCAACGCTTCCGCTCCATGCCAGAGCCGTCAAAGGTCTTAATATCGCGCTCGTACAGCTCATCAGCTGCCACTTTCATCTGCTCATAGGCATGCCTGAGCTGGACGCCGTAGATATCCGAATAGTCCACGGCCGAGACAGACACCTTTTTCGGCATGGGCCTTCTTGGATCGAGTTTACTGATAGCCGCGAGGATCAACCGCTGCTCGTTGAGCGTCAGCCGGTACGACGCGGTAATCAGCGTATTGGATTTCGTAACCCGGAGCGGCTTAGGTTCCGGCTTGGCAGGTTTGGGTAAATTGGACATGTCTGGCCCCACGATTAGTAACGGAACCCTACAGAGAGATTACGCTGTAGTCGATACCCAGGAGTCGGTTAGGCTCTAGACCCCAGTAAAAATGGGCCTCACAGCCAACCACCTCATCCAATCGCAAGACAAGGGACAAATCTGTAGTCGATAGGCAGTAGCCGTAATTTGTAGTCGATTGGCGTCCGTTCGCCACGTAGAACAGCCGTAATCTGTAGTCGATAGCGTGGGACAGCTTTGATCCACAGCCGTAATCTGTAGTCGATACCGAAGATAGGGCTGCAAAACTGCCTGGTCATACTCGTCCACGCACAGCCGTAATCTGTAGTCGCATCGAGCTGATGACTGTAAAAATAGCCGTAATCTGTAGTCGATAGGTCCAACGGTGAAGCTCAAAGACTATTTATTGGCGAATCCACCAAGGCAGAGGGCAAACCACTGAAAAACGTCAAATAAGCGACGGGTAATTTAAAATATCATTTAAAAACAATGAGTTACTGCGATTTCTATCCAACGAAACGCCACTCAGGCAAATTCAGAACACAAAATTGCTTGAAATCGAGCCATAAAAACTCAAACTCGTGCTACGTGCAGCATCCAGCAGCCGGAATCTGTAGTCGTTAGACACAGCCCAGGCCCTCCATCCGGCCTGTGGATAACGGCCGCAATCTGTAGTCGTCACAGCCGGAATCTGTAGTCGCTTCAGCCGTAATCCATAGTCGCAAAGCCGGAATGTGTAGTCGCAATGCCGTAATTTGTAGTCGATGATCCTCTGGAGGCCACGTAATACAAGGGCTCCAGCTCTCTAAAAACAAGAGAACAACAAGAGAAAAACAGTTAAAAGGCTTTTAAAACTGAAAAGCTAATTTTCTGAGGGTTGAAAAACCAAAAGCAGACTCACAATCCAATGGCTGTTTTTCCGACGACAATTCGGTTCGAAAGCAGCACACCCACCAGGTCGGCGAGGAGAAAATGATCCCATCCGAATATGACCTGGAGGAACCCAATGAATACTGCCGCTTTCGCGGGCGTCGCAGCTTATCTGCTCAGCATGGCTGTCATAGCGCCGGAGCCGGTAAGCCTGACTGTAGGCGTTACGACGATCGTCGACGTCCAGCAGCACTACACCATCATCGACAAGATTGGTACGTCCTACACCGGCGGCCCGGTACTTAATCTCTCAGAATGGGAGGTAAACCTGGAGGGTGTCACTGACATTCAGCTGGCCTTCAACGCTGAAGGGGTACTGGATGTCGCTACGGTAAAAGCTGACAAACTTCACCTGGAGGAAGTGCTAAGCGGGCTGAGAAGCCAGCTGCAAATTGGCACAGACGAGTCCAGCCACGGGTTTGAGAACATCACATTCTTGTCTGGCTCCACCGAGGTAGTGGTCGAATCGCATCCCATGGACACCCAATTCACAGTCAACTACATAAGCGCGGACTTCAAACGTGCACGCACCGATGCCCAAAAACAGTACGCCTGACCGCTGACATCGGCTCTCGCTTTACCTAGCGTGAATTCGGGTTTAGTCTCAAAAACATCCAAGCCAAGCCGAACTGTGAGGTGGAAAAAGCCGTTTCCAGTTCGGTTTTACAGGCAAAAACCCAGCCTGTACCATGATTTTTCTTGAAAAAGCGACTTAACGTATTATGATTCACCTGTATTCAACAATGCAGGGATCGTCATGCAGCAGCCAAGCGAGCAGTTTGAAGAGGAATCCGTCTATTTCACGGATTTCTCCACCCTCCTCTACCCCCCAAAATTTGCAGCCGATTGTTTTGGATTGACTACCCGTCGTCTTCAGGACATTGAGGATGAAAACGGGCTGGAAATTCGCCGCATTGCTCGCGGCACTGTCCCAACTCGGGCTTATACCCTGAGTGATATTTTCGATATCGCAGCGATCCGTAGAGCGAAAGGTCAAGCAAAGGGGCTACCACGGCAGGTTGTGATATCAACCTTCGTTCCCAAGGGCGGCACGGGAAAAACGACCGTAACGGTCAACCTGGCAATCTACCTCCAGATGCAAGGGCTCCGGATTCTTATCATTGATAATGATCCCCAGGGCGACTCGTCGAGTGAGCTGGGGTATGACCCAGATTTGGCAAGGTCTGACCTTGAATCGATGGGAATTCCTCCAGAGCGCTATGTTGAGGGCAACCTAGGGAACCTTCTGAGCCCAGAGCTGAGAGGTCGACAATTCGAGCCATTGTCTTTTGAGCAAGTCATCAAAAAGCCATTCGGCGAGAACGGCCCCCACCTCATCCCAGCTGATGCGTACCTCGAGGATCTTGTTGTTGCTTTAGACGCAGAGAACAATATGGATTTCTGGTATGCAGACTGGCTAGAGCGAGCCAGGACTGGAGAGATTCCCGGTATTGATACGTCAGCCTATGACGTGATCCTTTTCGACAATGCCCCTACCGCTTCTCGACTCACAAAAAACTCCATCGTCGCTAGCGACTTTGTTATCTGCCCTGTTCGGATGGATAAATTCTCTTTCCGCGCCCTTATGCGGCTGAATGAATGGATGGTTCGATTTGCCAAGGCATACCGTCGCTCCCCTGTTGTTCTAGCAATCCCGACCATGTTCATCAGGAACCGTAAACGCATCTTGAATAACCTTGTCGTTCTGAACGATCTCTTCCCTGGTCGGGTTGCTGAAGAAAAGCTCTATTACTCAGAAGACTATGGTAAAGCGCTGGATCAAGGCATTCCTCTGATCGTATGGAAGGGCGCTACCAGCAAAACTATTGACTCCATGCGCTCAGTTTTTAGCGAAGCACTCCAAAAAGTCCGGGAGTTTGCTTCTCAGTGACTGGTGCTCGGAGCACCACTTGGGTTTTGAGCTTCACTGGTGCTCGGAGCACCACCTGGTTTTGAGCTTCACTGGTGCTCGGAGCACCACCTGGGTTTTGAGCTTCACTGGTGCTCGGAGCACCATCAGTCTGCTGAGCTTAACTGGTGCTCCGAGCACCACTTGAGATCTTCAGCAGGCCCAAAGATTAGATGCGCTCCACGTTACAGCGGTTAATTGACGGAGAAATTATGGCTAAGTCAGAGGATTTTCCAGGAAAGCCAAAAGATGCGCCTACCTGGATGTCTGGCGTCAAAAGGACGCCGGCGGAATTGCCTGAACCCAATTTAAGAGTTTCGGTTAGGGAAATGCTTGCTCAGCAACAGGTCAATGAGCCTGTTGCTGAGCAAGCGGTAGCAGGCATCGAGGGCGAGAATAGCCAGGCTAAAGTCTCCGGCAAGGTTCTTGAAACGGGAGCCGCGAACGGTGTCATAGCTGAGATCAGCACCAGCAATATACGGGTATCGCCATTCCAGCCACGTCTGGCATTCAGCGAGGCTGCTATCGAAGACCTTGCAAATTCGATCGCTTCTGTTGGCTTGGCCAAGCCCGTCACTGTCAGACCTATAGGTGATGGCATTTATGAGCTGGTCGGCGGTGAGCGCAGATGGCGTGCTCACAAATTGCTGGGCCGGGAGACCATTACGTCATACGTCCGTGAAATGGACGACGCTTTGGCGCAGATCCTTGCGCTGACGGACAACGAAGGCCAAGAAGCGCTCACGGAGTACGAGCGAGGTAAATCTTACGCAAAAATTTTGGATTCTGGAGGTGAGCCATCTGTCAGGGCGCTGGGCCGCCGGTTAGGAGTCAATCACTCGATAGTGAGTAGATGCCTATTGCTGATGGACCTACCTAATGAAGTGAAAGCCATTCTGGACACGAATCCAGGACTCATCGGTGGGAAGCGGGCAAAGGATTTTATTGAATTCAGCAGCAAAGAGCCCGAACTACTTCTGCGAGCCGTGACGGCGATGCGTGATGAGCAATGGACACAAGAACACGCCCTACGTTGGCTAGCTAAGGAAATTGCTTCACGGACCCAGCAAAACTCGTCCAGCAAATTCACCGATACTGAGATCAGTGGTATTGGCCGGGTTCGCGTAGAAGGAAAAAAAGTCGAGCTTCGTTGTGAGAAAAGTGTCGACGCGAAACTGATTGCGGAGCAGTTCGAGGCCTTTTTAAAGACAATTGACCGTTCTTTGATCGAGAGCGAATGATTCACATTTGCTTTGTAACTAAATATTTCAGACGCGAAACAGGTTAGAAAACGTGCACACGAAGGCGATGTGCCATGACAGAATATGGTTTTTTAGACTACGAGATAAGGACATATGGCAACCGCAGTCGCGCAACCAGAACACAGAGTGGTGCAACCGCAGACACGATTCGCCGCTCTCGCACAGCTGTCAAAGATTGAGCCTGAGCACCTGCACGGCCTGAGCCGGATTGAGCTGTTTTCGGTAATTTCAGAGCACTGGCTGAAGTGTTCAGCCCCCGCTCGGATTCACATGTTGAGCAGCGAAGATCGGTTCATCCGCGGTGAAGCGCGGGCTCAGAACAAAGCATTAAGCGTTACGCAAATTTGCGTGGACCAAGCTCCAGGGATTATCTATGAGCAATTCAACCAAACACCGTATCTCGCTGGCGTATGAGCACGAAGGTGAGGTGCGACAGGCCTCAGCTGAGGTGAACCAAACGAAGGCGAGCATCACCTTCAGCGGGCTTCCGAGCGTAAAGTTCCAGGTGTCACTGAGCGATCCTGAACAGGTGATATTGCAGTTGCCTACAGACCGCAAAGGAAAAAAACCGACGGTTTCTTGCGACATATCCTCGATCCCTGAGTTGGAAGCGGCGATGGACGAGGTGCGCAGGCAAGGTTGGCTTGGGCCAAAGGTGTCAGTGAGTGAGTGCGGGTGAACCAGCGTCGGTGCCTTGCTCCGAGATCTGGGCGAGTGAAGTTGACCTCAAGGAATCGCACAAGCGCATCCTTTTGCACGAATCGCAATTGACCCTCCAGCTCATTCGTTACTCTGTTGCTCTAGTGCGAGCAGAGAGTAGGCCAGGAGGCCGCAGGCCTAGCAGGGAAGCTCAAAGGAGGCTGTCCCGGAGCATCCCAGGCTCCGGTCGGGAAATGATCTACATAGATCCTCGTAGTAATCTATGCTTTCACCAGCCTGTTCGCCTTCCTTGTGTGTAAAGGATCGAGCTTACGCCGGGCAGAAAACTCAAAGCATCAATTAATGAAACTAATTACGCCTTAAATGGTCTGTGATGGCCTAGTGTTTGCTGTAGACATGGCCCTAGCTTATGCTGTGCTATGAAACAACTTTTTATAGGTTTTTGCCGTTCTGCGACCCGTTTACGAGCTGAAAAATGACGACCTTTTGACGCCGTTTTTGTGTAGTGATGCGGAACTGTATATCTATACACTGATTAGCATGCAGCCTTTGCCTTGACAGAAAATACCGAGATTCAGCCATGATCACAAAGATGCCGCCCCATGTAGTCAGAAGCTTTCCCTACTGGGAGACGCCACCAGAGCCGGGCCAGGATTTGCATGAATTGAAATGGGGTGTCATGGAAGTCCTTTCAGACAAGTCGCTTAGATTCGTTGACACAAAACCGGATCAAGCAGCACTCGAAGAACTAATAAGCCAACTTCAAGAGAAGATTTAATTTAGATTTTTTATTGTCTGGGCTTCTCTAGAACACCAACCCCTGCTTATACGGCAGGGTTTTTTTTGAATGAAGATTGAGCCTAGGGTAGCAACAATGATCGCGAATTCAGACGTAAAAACGACCTGAAAAAGCGTCACTTGTGCGCGTCTTCGACGTATCGTTCTTGGATAAAACAGGAACGAGAAGCTGCTTATGCAAAGCTATGATCTTGAGTTTCACGATTACGCTCAGCTATTTCCGCTAATCATCGGAGATGACTACGAAGCCCTGCTTGAAGATATTGATGTCAACGGACAGCGTGCCTCGATCGTTCTCTATGAAGGAAAGATCCTTGATGGGCGCAACCGGTACCGCGTTTGCAAAGATCTGCTGATCGAACCCCGAACAGAGGAATACACAGGAGATGATGCCCTAGGTTATGTCCTCTCGCTTAACCTCTATCGCCGGCAGCTCACCGTTGCACAACGGGCTTTGATCGCTGCCGAGCTGTCCTCACTGCGCGGGAGTAGCGCTATCACTGTTGACCTGGAAAAGGCCGCCGGGCAGGAGCTGGAAGCCGCAAAAATGGCTATTGAGGAGGCAGCCAAAGTACTGGGTATCAGTCCGCGCTCTGTGTCTTCTGCGTGCAAGGTTGTCCGAGACGGCACCCCGGAGCTGCTGGATGCTGTCAAGGCCGGCGACGTAAGCGTATCCGCAGCGGAGCAGGTGGCTAAGCTGGAAAAAAAAGCACAGCAAGAACTGTGTAGCCGCGGGCCTAAGGCAATTCGTAAGGCTGCGAAGGACATGAGGGAGGAGGGTAGGTCGAAACCTGCGATGCCTAATAAGCCACTTCCGCTCTCAGATAAAAACGGTCTCCTGCCTCCGCCAGTACCGCTTGACGATGATGAAAATGAAGATGGCGCATCAGCCCCTGATGCACCGGCAAACCAAATAGCCGCGATTGAGCAAGAATCGGACGTTTTCTATACCTATGAGAGAAAGCCGGCGGCTCAGCTCCTGTTCGAAATGGCTGATGCTGGAATGCAATTTGGCCGAGAAGCTGAGGGCGTTGCCGACGACATCATGAATGAGGTTGAAGAGGGCCTGGATCTTCAGTTCCTTGCATTCGTTGTTGACGTAGCCAAGAGGCTAGAAAATCGGGTGAAGGCAAAAATGCAGGCCCGATATGCTGAGGAGACATGAGTGTTGGGATTTTCTGGAAGGGTGATTTCATAGGTTAAAGCCCGAACAGAAAAGGAGTACCCCGCATGCAAACAACTCAGGACGACACCGTAATGGATTTTGGCCCGAACCTCTTCGGTGGCGAGGGTGGCTCTGCGTCCATCCCTTCCGCTGATGATGCAGATGCTACGAACAAGGCCCAGGAGGGTACGGCGAGTATTTCTCATCAGATGACTGAGGGTTGTACCGAAGAAAACACGGCCGAGGCCGGCGGCGGCCAGGCTGGTGGTAGCAGCGCTCCCTCGAGCAGCAATGTTGCACCTGGCGTGAATACTCAACAGGCAGCCACTCAAACCAAGGCAGGGAAGTCCGAAGTTGGCACCAAAGCCTTGTCCAGTGTGAAAGCAGCCGTGAAGGTTTTCGAAAGCATCAATGGCTTCGACGAGCAAAGTGCGACTCAGCGTACTGTCGTTCGCGATCTAATGTTAAAGCAGTCCGAAGCCATGGAACTCAAGCTCCAGGGCAAGAAACCTCCCGAGGGTGAAGACTTTGATTCCATTGCGAAGCAGCTCCGGCGCGAGAACAACCGCCTCGACTCCCTGCTTGAAGGTAAGGAATCACTGTTCGGCAAGGCCCGGGAAGCCGCCGAAATTGCGATCGAAAACATGCAGGGCGTAATTGCCGAAATCAACCGTTTGGAGGAGGAGGCTTAGCCCTCCTGGACGCCATGAACAAGAAACTGTTCGTCGACATTCAATTTTACGCATTCTGGCCTTCCGCCGGATTCCTTGCGGGCTATGCATTCCTTGCATCGGCAGGCATGATCTAACCAGCAGCCCTAGCAAGCCTGGCGCGCACCGTCACGGCTCAGGGCCATGTAACCCAGACCAAGGAGACAAGATGTCCCTCATCACCGAATACCGAGCCACAGAGGAAGCCATCAAGGAGCTTCAGGAACGACTGGAGAAGCTGAGCGGAAATGAAGCCCTTTTGAAAGAGATGGAGTTCGAGAAAAAGCTGCGGGCCTTGATGTCTGAGTATGGCAAGAGCCTGCGCGACATCATCGCGATTCTTGATCCGGACTATCGAAAGCAAATTACCCATCAGCCTGGCAAACCTCGTGCGCAACGAGCAGTCAAGGTCTACCGCAACCCCAACACGGGTGAGCTCGTTGAGACCAAGGGCGGCAACCACAAGACGCTCAAGGAGTGGAAGCAAGAGCATGGCGCTGCTGTAGTCGAGACATGGCGAACCCAGTGAGTTTGCGCTACCGCGGATCTTCTAAAATAAAAGGCCGGTGAACCCGGCCTTTTTTGTGAGTTAGGTTTGGCCACCGGGAGCTTGGGTTTTTTCAATTGAATGCGAACTTGAAATGGAGGTAAATAATTATCAACGGAGGATCAAATGGATAGCACTGAAAATGTCGATGAACGCCTGTTGGCCGCGGTTATGGATGAAGCGCAAACAGACTTCAGCATAGCCAGTATTGCAGTTGAGAAGATCCGCCAGGGAGCTGAAAGCATCGCCGCCGGCATGCACGGTCGCAACCATGTAAAGGCGTCATTCGAGCATTATGACGGTACACCGATGTCGCCTGAAGAAGCCTTGGCTCACCAGTGTGTCCATGCGGCAAGTATCGGAAAATCCCTCGGGCAGGAATTTCTTCTGAAGGCACCTGCTCCCCTTCTGGAGCAATTTTCCGCCGTGGCAGGGAACCGTAACGTTGCGGACAGTGGGGCAATGCTCGCAGGCCTGCTGCATGGGTTCATGATTGCATTCGCCACGAAGGAAACGGAGGAGCGAGCGCTGAAAGCGATGCTGGAGGTTGCCCGGATCTGCGACGAGGCCAACAATATTCGAGGCACCTCTTTCGGCCAAGCCAGCGAATGAATTATTGCTCGGCGGGTAACTGGTCACCGTTTATGCCCATTGAGGCACTGGAAAGGAATTGAGTCATGTCTGACGACAAACACGTCAAAACTGAGCCACCGCGGATGCTGTTCGTGGACGAGTACAGCAACTTTTTGGGGGGGCTGAATGACACGCTGAAGGAAGAGTTGCGAAAGGTGTCTGGCGTACCTAATGCAACCTACCTGGTCAATGACGGGAAGGTGTTTGTCTTCGACAAGCTGGTACACCTGGTGAAAGAGCGCCAGAAGGAGCAGCCGCATGCACAGCTGCAAGAGATGGCCCGCAGCTTAACGGTCGAAGAACTGGCTCTCAGCTTGATTGCCGAAGCAACTGTTTCTGCCAAGGAAGCCGTCGAGGCCTGGGGAGTAGTGCCGGTTCCCTACCAAACGGAAACTCTTGCGGCGATGGACACAGCCACCCTTGAATCTCGGGCGACTGGCCGCTTAATCCTGCACCGCCCCTTCAATGCTCGAATGCCGGGGGATTTCCAGGAGGAGGGCGACGTGAAAGCCGCGTTCGCCAACCTACTGGTGGGTGGTGTTCTCCCTGGTAGTGGTGACTTCACCTATCGCGGGCAGCCGATGACGCTGCGCGATCCCTTGGATCTGGCGCTGCTGCCGGCCCGGCCTGAAATCCCCGAAGGGCCGGCGGCTGAAGGCTGGGTCTACACGGCGCTGGGTAACGTCGAGTTCGAGGCGGGCTTTGAGCCAGTCTCGGAGGTGATGTTCAACGCCGTGAAGGAAACTGAAGCGAAGTGGCGTGGCGATATCGCTCATGCCGCCAAGCATGCTCAAGAACGAGCTGCAGAGGTCTGGGCCCAGGCTGCCGGCCTGCGCCTGGAAACGCTGAACGACCCGACGGATGAGGTGCCGGAGTACGGGGAGGAAGAATTCCCGCAGCTGCGAGCTCTCTACCCAGAACTGTCCATGCTGTCGGATGGCACCCTCTACTCGTTGTTCGACGTGTTCCAGATGGAGTGCCACTTCATCAACGGGTGGGCGGCGAACCGTGACGACGATTTTCTGTTCTATCTGCTCGGTAAGGTCGCAGACCGCAAGAACGATCACGACACGGCTAAAGAGGTCGGTGAGTGGGTGGCCGACGCCCTGTTGCATGGTGCAACCTTGGATGCTGCCCTGGAGATCGGTCGTAGTGCTGACCGATACAACCAGGCGATCGGCAAGCTCGCGCACCGGATTGCCGATGCCATGCGCTTCCTGGCTGAGGACAAGAAAGCGACCGATCTTCGTGGTCGTACTATCACGACTATGGGGGACACATTCCGGATCGGCAGGAAGTACAACGCCACAGCTATGGTGGTGGAGCAGAAACTTCCATTCTGATCTCACCTATGAAATATAGGAACTGCGAGGGAGGGGGGCACAGTTCAGGCAAAATTGGTTGTTATTAGGGCGCTTCTGGCAGAGCGCCCTCACCTCGGTGGTCAAGCGGCCGGCAGAACCTTGGCCAGATCTGACCCAGCATCAGGGGCAAGCTCCGAAACCAGATCCAATACCTCACCTTGCACCTGAGGAGCGTTGGCGACAAGAAAGTCCCCCCAATCCTTCATCAGGGCGCGACGCTTATCCAGCAAGTCACCTCGGTTATATGCTGCTTCAACTTTACTGTTGAGGGTATGCGCGAGAGCCATTTCGCAAACCTCTCGCTGGTGATCGGTTTCTTCTGCGGCCCACGTCCGAAAAGTAGATCTGAACCCATGCGGTACGACGCCATCGACCTGGAGCTGATCGAGCACCCTTGCCATGGCATTGCCGGGAATAGGGCCTGTTCGCCAGGAGTTGAGAAATATCCATTTGTCATGCTTTCCGACCTGCTGCCGTAGCACCTCGAGCATTTGCTCCGTAAGGGGTACCCGATGAGCCTTGCCCGCTTTCATGCGTTCTGCTGGGATGTACCAGATTTTCTCCTCCCAATCTATTTCCGGCCACTGGGCCCCGCTCACCTCTTGGTTACGGGTCGCAGTCAGAATTGCGAATTCAACAGCACGAGCTGCTGACCCATCCAGGGAATCGAGCCTGGCCAACAGCTCGGCAGTGCGTAAAGGTGTCGGAGACGGGAAGGGGACTACCGTATGCGATTGCTTGGGCAAGAGCTTGTCGAGATGACCACGCCACCGTGCGGGGTTTTCACCTTGCCGAAGCTTCAGTGCCTTCGCTGCATCGAGCACGAGCTCTATGCGATTCCGGACGCGGTTCGCCGTGACGGGGATCTTGCTCCAGATCGGCGTCAGCACATCCAGGATATCGTCCGTGTCGACCTCGGCTATCCGAAATCCGCCTATGGCAGGGTAGACATGCTTCGTGAGTGAATTTTGCCATTGCTGGTGATGTTTCTTAGACCAGCTTGATGAATGCGTGCGGATGTACCTTTCTGCCGAAGCCCGAAACGTGTGGCTCGTTGTGGTTCGTGAGGCTTTGGCAGCTTTGACCTTCGCACGCTCAGCGGCTGGATCGACGCCACGTGCGATATCGAGCCGGTATTTGTCAGCCTCCAGCCGCGCGTCTCTGAGGCTCAAGGCAGGGAAGGTCCCCAGGGCTAGATCGTGCCGTTGCTTCGCCAGCATATAGCGAAAGACCCAACTTTTCCGCAGGGTAGCTGACACACGAAGAATCAACCCTCGGCCGTCCTGGTAGGAGCCGGGCTGGTCGACATCCTTGACGAACTTAGGGGTCAGTTTGCTCATGAGGTGCCCTCGGTCACCGGGCCATTCTTTTCATCCACCGGCACGTCATCCTGAAAAGCGAGAGAAATGTTCTCCGGTGGGACAAGGTGAAGGCAAGCAAGCTCGTACCCCGCATCTGAAACGAGGTGTAAACCGGAGCGATCAACGGCGAGAACGGAAATCGCTCCAGGCTCGTCATCAAGCGCTTCACCAAGCCAGTTACTGAGTGCGTCTTCTACTGCCAGCATCGACCCAAAGAAATAGACCATTTCCTTGGCTTCACCGAGTAGTTCGGAGCGAGGTCCAATCTGCGGCCGTAAACCGTCACGGAAGATGGACTCAAGATTACGGGTTGGCGTGACGTGGTAAATCTCACCAGAAATCGGCTCGTTTTGAGCGTGCTCATTCGAAGCATGGTTTTTCACTACGGATTCCTCGCGGCTCGTTTGTTCGCAGGCGCTGATACTGCAATCGCGCCAGATCTCGCCGGAATGTAGGAGGATAAGGTATCCCCATACAAAACGGCTACAGGCCAGAACCTATAAGGAATTCCAGAAAACCCAAATATTACATCCCACACCATAGCCCACAGTTGCTATCGAGCAGAATGACCCTTCCAGGAAGCAGAGGAGGCGGACCGACGAGAGCATGAGTACCTGGACCAGGTGAGGTAGGGGAGAGGAGAGGAGAGGAGAGGGGGAGTCGCCCACCCGGCAGCAGGCCTGAATCCTCGGCCGGGTTGTCGCCTGATCAGATTGAATGGATGGCTTCTGAGCCGCCAATTTCAACTATGGTCAATAGCCCGTTTTCAAAAACACCACCAGTATCAATATATCGAACATTCCCTAAATCAAGGACGGCAGCGACTTTCGTGTGGCCTACAAAGATCCTGTCGATACCAGCAACGGGGATGGTTGTTTGATTTGCATGTCGAGACCTACGCCACATTGCTTCCGTGGCATGGTAGTTCCTATAAGAGTCGCCTAACTCACCTGTCAGAGCCTCTTCGAAGCGCGACCAACTTAGGCATGTGCATTCAGCATGAACAATTCCAAACTTTTCGCCGTTGCGGCCTTCGACCTGAATAGCGATGGGTAGACCATGTAAAGAAAGCCCTATGGACTTCTGCTCGTCAGAGGTAAGGGAATAAAACCATTCTCCACCGTACTTCCGATGTCCAACTGGTTCGGTATCTAGTCCGCCTTCAACACACCAGTAGTCATGATTCCCCATAACAGACTTGAACCAAGGCTTCTTCAACCACTCATCAACTTGGTGTGATTCTGGCCCTCTATCAACTAAATCACCTACCGAAAATAGTCTGTCTGCATATTCGTCAAATCCTACCGAAGATAACAGTTTCGATAGCTTGCTGAATTCACCATGAATATCGCCAACCACGAAATCACGCCCAAAAATATTTGCTCCATACTTCGCGTAATAGCCATTGGCGCTCACGCTGACCGGGGCATGAATTGCAGAAAGATGAGGGAATTTTGGCATCATAATAGGCTCGCGATACGCTGTAATTGTTGGCATACAGACCATTTTCGGAACGGATAGCGCCTAGATAGATAAAGGGTTCTTGCGTTGCTCAACGAAGTACGCAACCTCTTGAGATATTCGCTTTGTTTCAGCGTCATACTCATCGTTGATAGCAACAGCCCGATCCCCGCCAAGTTCGCTAATCAAGCGTTGAGCTTCTTGAGAAACCGCACTTTGTCTGTTCAGGAAGTTCGGGTCTATGACGTTCATATTGTAGGAACCGCCAATTCGCATAGCGACTTGAGACCCTTGGGCCTCGCACATTACGAATCCGATCTTTTCATACGCCTCTACGAGTTTTGGAAAGCAGCTCAGCGCTATGTCGGTGAAGCGTGGTTTTAGGCTGGCAATCATCGCAGTCATAATTCCCTGATTGCGGTGGGCTGAATCGACGCAAATATAATTGATGCCACAAGCAGTTGCGGAGTCGTTAGCACGGGTGAGGGTCATAAAACCTATAATAGTTGATGCGGAATTTACAGCGATTACTAATTCTGAATTGATCATCAGGCTAATTGCTGGGTCTAGTTGAAGTTGGATATCAGTGAGCATCCACGCACGAACTACGCCGAACATTGGGTGGGTAGTGCTTATTGGTCGGTTGACCAAATCCTGGCTATAGCGATAGGCCATCCGCAAGATTTCTTCTTTCTGCGAATCACCTAGTTCTTTAATATTTTTGATTGTAACAATTTCCATGATTGCTCCTTTGTGTTCGCTTCGGTTATTTGCTTTCAACAATATGCCACTGACCATCCCAGTTTCGGATTTTGCATTTAGCAGTCATTCCGCGCCCGGTGTGGATGCCTTGAACAACGCCCTCACCAGGCCCCGTTCTGGCAAAGTTCACACGGCCACAGTCTTTGAAGGCGACCTGATTCATGAATCCCCCCCTGCTTTGCACCGCGTCCTCCCCGGCTGCCGTATCGACTGCTCGCTGGCCGTTTGTGATGCGAGTAGCTTGAATCACGGTCGAGCCGTCTTCTGCCTTGCTGTAGTGCAAAGTGCGCTCGTGTTCGACAGCACCGGTACCGACTGCGCCCCCCGAATCTCGCGACGAGTCGCAGCCGGCCAACGAGAGGCCAAAGAGGGTGTAGATAAACAGCTTGCGCATAGATGGAGCTCCAATGATGTTTGAGGAATAAGCATGCCAGCGCGGGAGAAAATGCCAACTCAAGTTGATGCATTTACTGCCCTGGGCGGGAGCAGGGCGTTGTATCTTCCTCCGGTGTGTCGGAGATATTTCCGCCAGCAATACTCATCAGAACAGTGCGATTTGTTGGCCACTGGTTGCGGGGGGGGCAGTGAGAGTGGCCAAGTCCCGGAACAGGACGGGCGTAGTATTTTCGTCTGGAGGATTGGTGATCTCGCTGGCCATGGTCTGGTGGCGCGTTAGCCTGGCGCGCCATAGACCCATAACGTGTGCCGGCGTGTACCACAGCTCCCGTTCTTCCAGCGCCAGCGTGTTACCGAGGATCAGAATTGCGGGAATGTGCAGAAGGCTGAGCTGGAGGTAGGTCATATGAACTGCGCGGGAGTCGACATCCTGCGCAGTCACATGGAGGCAGCGCTGGTAGTTGAAGCCTTTGTCTCCCAACGCTTCGGCGATCGCGATCACCATAGCTCCCGCACCGGATGCTGGTTCGTTGACCGTTATAAAACCTCGCTCATCTAGTCGCTTGCGCAGATCTGCACCATCCCCAAAGAGTTATGAGGCCATGAGCTTGCAGACTGGGTAAGGGGTGAAAAACTGTCCTCTTGAGCTGTTCCCCAGCTCCAACTCGCCGAATACCTGGCCAAGCACATCGTCAGGCCCATATTCCATTGCCATGGTGAGTTCAGCGAGCATCTGGGGAAACCGATGCACCTCGCTCGGCTCATACTTCTTAATGACGCTCATGTAGCGTTTTTCACGCTCATTACGCTGGGCCAGGTCCACGCTGTTGTTCATCGCTAGCGCGCCCATTTCGCAGAAGTCCGCAAACACATCCCACAAGTGATGGCGATGGCTGTTTGCGTTGAGCAGGCGAATGAGGTTTTTACGGTGTTCTGCCGGGCTCGAGGATTCGGTCTTTGCGTTTGCGTGTCTTGATTTAGCCATGGTGCTCATCAGCTGCTATCGGGAACGTTAGGACGAACCTAACCCGAAGTGATGAGAACCCAAGAAGTCAGTCGATCACGATCTCTCGCACTGAATCCCAGTCGTTGGGGGAAGCATCGCCGGTGGCAAAAGCGAACCGCATACCCACGGTCGGTCTGCCTTTCTTCATGAGATAAGCCGCAGCTCCAGCGCACATCGACTCGTGCCCCGAGGGTTCATAGTTCCCCTCATCGTCCCAGTTGCCACCCCGTTTTGAATGCACGGTCTTGTGGCACTGGAAAGTAGATTGATCATCCTCGATCAGGGTAGAAATAATCCCCTCCAAGCGCCCGCGGCTTAGCGGAATGGCTCCTTCCTTGAGGAAAGGGCAATTCGCACAGGGTTTTTTCAGTCGGAAATGCTGCTTGATCGGATTCACTGAACCGCATCCTTAGCGCGAAACATCAATGGCGAAAACCTCGACTGGATCTGCGCCGAAGTGTGGATGAACGATCGTCGTCAAGCGATAGCCCTTCCAGGGCAACACAAGTCTTCGTGCGTCGTCTCCGCGCTTCGGATAGCCCCGTGTCAGCTCAATCTGGTCGAAGCTCTGTCCATCCAAACGCCGTCGCCAATAGGGCGTGGCAGCTCGGAATTCTTCCGGCTTGATCCCGGCCTTGATTGCGTCGAAATACTCGCCTTTGAGCGGCAGTACCAGGGTACGCATGAATAGGGTTCCTTTTCAGAGCGGTCGAGTGCAATCTAGGCTCCGATTATCCCATTTGCCAGGCACAACCCAAGCGCATAGCAGGTGGGATGGAATGCTGGTGGCTACCTGATAAGCGTAGGATGTGCGGTTGGAGAAAGCCGATGCTGCCTGGTTGGGATGTGACGCCCAGCGGCAAGCTCTGAAGGAAGGGGGTAGAGAAGGAGAGAGGGAATCTCAGAAAGGCAAAAGCCCGGTGATTAACCGGGCTTTGCAGGTCCCTCTAGGGGGATAAAACTCAAGTGCCTCAAGGGCTACGTGGGAAATAATAGGGTCAGCTGACACTTATGTCAACTATTCAGTAAGCATTTGACCTAGGCTATTTCAGCAATCCACCGGCGTTAACGGCCTTAATCACTGCTGTCTGAATCAGGGTAACGACCTCTCGCGATAGCACCTGCTCAAGATGACCACGCATCGCCCTGGGCTTGAATAGGCGCTGTTTGCTGACCTGCTCAACGAGGTCCGCTTTGGCCCACCTGGTCTGTTGCTTGAAGTACGGTAGCTCGTCAATCAGGTCGCTCCCCAGCTCGACGTGTAGCCCGCGGCTGAGTTTGCCCATGTCCTTTGTTGTCGATAGCGGCACGACAATGCAGGCATTTGGGTCGATGCGCGCGTTGAGCACAACAACCAAGCGGTTTTTTATCATTTCGGGCTTCAAGCGATAGTCATAGTTCTTGAAAACTATGACGCCGTTTTCATCGTACTGATAATCGCCGTAATTGCATTCCAAGATCTGCCCTATCTTGGGTTCAAAATTAATAGCCATCAATCGTCCTTAAAGCTGGATCGCTGCCAGGCTGCATGATGCCACAGCGCCACGCATCCCGTGCGAACGAGTGCTGGGACAACCGATGCAATTTGCATTTGAGTATCAAGGCCGGGGCAGCCAGCGGGTGAGTGCGGCAAGCAGCCATCCCAGAGTGCACCAGGTGGTCAACATGAGGAAGCCTAGGAGGGCGATGCCAGTGTTGCCAAAAAGCCCGCCAAAAAGCAGCAGGAAGGCCTGAGGCGCGGCTTCGAACACCCCAGACCAGATCAGCGTGGCATTGGCCACCCCGGCTAGGAACATGACCCATGCAAGGTATTCCGGCAAATAGCTCGACTTGAGTGTAGGGGACTGCATGAGGCAACTCCTTGTTGTCAGAGGGGGAGATGCTTTCAGGCTATTTCCATTACGCGATATACCAAGCCAACAAAAAGCCCGGCGAGCCGTGCTGGGATTGCTGTTGGTGCTAGTCCTCAAAACGCAAGCTCTTGCTGTCGGTCTGCGTATCCGCACCAACGGGCAAAGCAGTCGGGATTACCCACTTCCATCTCTATGTTTCCGGCGTAGCCATGGGCGCGGGCGTCACGGATCAGTTCTGCGATAACTTCGGGACTGTCTCCCATCTCGAAACAGGTATCGAAAGTACGCTCGCCCAGTCCTTCAAACCCCCGATCCCACAAGTGATAGCTGGTGATCTCACGCACGAGGTTGTGGCGATAGGCTAGCTGCACGAAGCGCACACGGGCCTTAAAGCCCGAAGCTGTTGAGAGGCCTACCTTGTCGCGTAGACGAAACAGTTCGTTGATGGTGGAGGTGGTGTAAGACATAAGGCGATCCGAGCTTTCCAGAAGATGCCTTCAGGTTACTGCATGAGGTGGGAATCCCAACCGGACTCAACGAGTCTCGGGAGAGCCGATGCCAAATGGCGGCATGATCAGAATTTCATAGACAGAAGGGGCAGGGGATCAATTTGCACTCTGATGCCGGTGTATTGGGCTGAAAGCCTCCCATCCAGAGGAAAAACGCCGTGGGGAATTTCAGGATCGGTGCCGTGCCACATCCGGGCGCGGTAGTCGATCCGGAAGAGCCCAACCTCAATCCAGTGGTGGGGAGAAACGGCCCGGCCAGCAACGAGCTGGTGGCCAAGCCGCGCTGCCTCGGCCCAACTCGTTTAGGGCTGGGCTTTTTCCTATGCATCCATCTTCGGGGGGGCTGGCTTGATGAAAACCACCACACCCAGCCAATTCATCAGTGCGTGACCTGGTGCGGAGAAGTCGCCACCTGGTAGCAGCCGGAAGCGCTTCGCAGCCCTGATTTCAACCTGTTTCGAACGAACGGTGAAGATCATGAACTTTTCCGTTACTCGGGTTGATCGGTGACCAGCTCTACGCCGCCATCCCATTCGGCCAGGACTTCGGCACCGCACGCGGAGCAGGCCGTAGTCACTTCGGGCGATGATTCAGGCAGATGCAACTTGCCTGCTTGGCCGCACACGGTGCAGCGATACACGTACAGAACAAGCGGAGCATTGGTGATCGACATGTCATATTTTCCTATATTCCGTCGCTGTCGGCCTTGGTTGAAATGTAGCGGCATTGCTCGGAATAAAGCTCGTTAAATGGCAAAAGACATAGTTGCTGAGTGCCATCCCTAAAAGTTCGAAGCTCGACCCTCTCAGTGCGTCCAGAATCGAACACAAAATCATCGCCTACGACTGAAAACTCGTCCGTGGTCGTTTTGACGAAGTGATTATTTGATATCAGTAACTCCCCGGCCAACCGGTAACTTTTTAACGTTCGACCATGGATCATCTCCTTAACTGCCCAACAGCCCCAAGCGACTAGGGCTGCTAGAGCTATAATCGGAAATATCTTCACAATTTTTTGCTGGTGATCTTTGAAGTTATTCATGCACGGTATTTTCCTGGTTGCCGTGGGCGCTGTTCGACCGCACTTCAGCTAGCGTCGGCAGACCCATGGGTTTCCCCTCAACCCACCGTGGGTTTGTTGGTGCCCGTTTTCAAAGGCTGGTTGGCCTCCTTGAATTCGTATTGCTTTACAGGTCGCATAGCAGCCATAAAACCATCCATGAAAAGCCAGGCAGAGAATGTGGCCCCGATTAATACCGCTACCCGGCCAACCCAGTCGTTCACTCCGGTTGAAACAACCAGTTGCATCACCATAGCCGCGAACCAAAATGCGATTGCCTTGTTACCTGAAAACATACTGACCGTCCTGTTTGGGGAGTACGCAATGTGGCGTCCTCGTCTACGTCCTCGGCCCAGCTTTTTAGGGCTGGGCTTGGGGTGTATCTGGTCGGCAGATCCGCCGCGTTTTCCTCGAACAGTTACTATTGATCGGCCATGACTGAACACACGTAGATGAACCACGTCAGGCCATCAGTCACCACAAAGAACCCGAGCCACAGCTTCCAGAAAGATGCAGCTTGCGAGCTGAGCCATCCAAAAAAAACAGCGAGAAATGCTGAGAAAAAAATTGCTCCACTGATGCTCATGTCGATTTCCTACAGAAAAACGGTGTCAGTGAGGGTCTTGCTGCCATCGGCGCCGATGGTGGTCATCCGCATCCGTGCCCCCTCGCCACCGCGCATTTCAAACCCTTCGGGTGGGTCGATCAGAAACCCAGCTGTACGGGTGCTTGGGTCGCCAAGACCGTAGACCGGGTTCTCACCTTCGGCGCTGGGGGTCACATCGCCAAAGCACGGCAGCACCGCCTCAATCTCTTCAGGGGTCAACGGTAGGTACATGTTATTGGCGTGCTGCACCAGTTCACCGTTGCAGTGCCGCAGCAGGTAAATATCAGACCCGAAAATGCCTTGGCGACGGCGGATCTGCACAACGTAACCAACCTGATTCACCAGGGGTGCAGGGCCTGGGCCAGTCCGCACGTATTGACCGAACACCGGCAATTGATCCTGGGCACCGGCAAACATAGTTGTGGCCCGCTCTCCCCAGTCAGCCGATTGAAGTACGCGGGAGAACACCTCTTGATAATCTGGCTTTGCGCGATCCATGTTTTTCCTGCTCGATCATGAGGGCCGAAAGTGGCCCTGCTCCTACTGCCTCGGCCCAGCATGGCTGGGCTTGGGCGTACCTGGGCGGTTTCCGTGATCAGTTGTTGGGGGTTGATTCCAGAAGCTCGCGGACTTCATCCGCATACGCCCACCAGATGATGTCAGTCCGTTCAACGCTCCAGCCGTCACTACATGCCGTGCTCCAGTTTGGCTCGTCACCCTCATCAATACAGTTGTAGTCAGTGACCTTGAGGACGTGCAGGCCGTAGGTGGCAGTCAACGCGATGAGTTTCGGTGACTCCCCGTCAATCAAGCGAGGTACATCTGAAGGTGAGTGCCTAAGCATCTTGTTTTCCCTCAAGCAGCGGCTTGATCGGCCTGAGCCATGATCGCCTTGGCCGCGTGGTTGATCATGTAGAGCTGAGCATAAAGGCTGTCGCAGGTCTTCGTTATCCGGTGCTCGTACCACTCTTCGCCGAGGCACAGGACCTCGGCATTGTCGCGCATGAACTGGTGCGCCTCTTCGGTGAAACCGATGTTCTCAGCGAGGTCAAAGAGGTCGTCCCAGTGCATCCAGCGATCATCGCCATTCTCCAGATCGCGGCGGTTGGTCACGGTCAGGGCGCGGAACTCCCCCCAATGCTCACCACGAACCAGGTCCGCATCCTGCGCCCAGGCTGGCAGGGCGTCCCAAATTTCCTCGGAGCAGTTGTCGTGCAGTTCCCGGCAGATGCTCGACACCAGTACCTGGCGGAACAGGGTTGTGCTGAATACCTGCTTTTTGTGGGACTCGTTGAGCTTGGTGTGCAGGTAGTAGGTGACGTCATCACCCGCAAGGAACGATATGCCATAGCCCAGGCCGACACTGAACGTCAGGTCGCCGATATCGCCGACAACGGCGATTCCGAACCGGGTCATCATGATATCGAAGGCATAGGCGGTGGTGCTCTCGGCCTTGCAACGCCAGACCTCAACGTCGGGCTGCTTCACCAGGCAGGTGTACTGGTGATTTTTGAGCTTTTCGGCGGCACGGGCCTTGCTCTCGGCCTCTGTCTGCCGGCGTTCTTCGATGTAAGCCGCTCGCGTTGTTTCAACATTCATGATCCGTTCCTTGACTGCATGTGGGTGACAAAAGATTCAGCTATGAGCGTACTGCGGCTAGCCGAAAACCCAATGGCTGGTGGAGCGACAGTGCGTTGCTCAAAGAAAAGCCCGCCGAGGGCAAGCCTGGCGGGCTCCGGTAATAAAACGAGCAGCTTCAGCGACACCACAGACGAGACAGGAGGGGGGAGGAGTGCCTTGGGAGCGTAGCTTCTACCATGAAGCTGCCCAGGGCCTAATTTACCATGACTCGCTGCGGTCTTCTGCTCTCTCAGGAGAACAGCGATTTGATTGCCGAGAGAAGGCTTCGCCTCGGCGCTTCTGGTTCCACTGGGGTGCATGCTGCACGGTAGGCTGCCATCAGGCGAACATCGTTGGCCAACATCCGGTAGACGCACTGGTTTGCGTCTGGGGTCGGCTTATGCAGCTGGTACCCATGATGTTTGCTGATAAACAAAGCAACCGCGGCACTGCGGGATCGGCCGGCCTGGCAATTGACAGCGATATTTTCCCCTCTATCTGCAATTTCTCGTATGCGCTCCCGCAGCACGTCAGCCTTGCTGCTGAGCAGGTAATCGACGTAATTCCGCTCAAAATCTGGCCCGTATATCTCAATGACTTCTTCGTCAAAGCCAGCGTCAATGAAGTGGTGGTAGCTCACGCTCTTCCAGCGTGCCTCGTCGATGCGGGCCTGGTCTTCAAGACCATCAGATATCGATATCAGGTGCCAGTCGGGGCCTTGCGAGTATGCTTCAGCGTCACTGCGCGATAAGAAGGTGCAGCTGGGTATGGTTCGGTGCATTTGTTTCTCCGTTTCCACCGGCATGACTACTGGATTGGTAGATCCCTTTTACAATGACAAAGCCCGCGAGCTGGTCAGGGCTGCGGGCTTCTAATGTGGGAAGATGGATTACTTCTTGGCGTCGATGAACGGCAGGGTTCCGCCTGGAAGTACCGTGGTAGGCAGCACGCCGTTCCAGCGCTCGGCTTTGGTAAGCTCGACCAGGCCGGGGTTGCTGCCCAGGGCGCGGGCGCGGGCGTCGATGGCTTTTGCTTCCGCTTCGCCGCGCAGCTGGATGCTTTCCGCTTCGGCACGTGCGGCGGCCAGTGCCGAATCCGCGGTAGCCTGGGCCTGGGTGACGACAATCCGCGCCTGGATCTGCTCAGTGGCCAGTTGCTGCTCACGAGTCTTCACGGCAACCTCAGCGCGCATGCGTTCTTCGATCGACTTCTCGTAAGCGTCACTGAAGTCGATGTTCTCGACTTGCACACTGTCGATCACCACCGGCCCACTGATTGCGCCCTTGATTGCGGCGGCGATATCGGCAACTAGCTTGCCGCGTTGCTGTACCGCGTTGACGGCGGTGTACTGACCGAAGACGTTTTCTACCTGTGTCGGGACATGGCGGCTGATCGCCCTTGTCAGCAGGCCTTCCAGATCGGCGTAGCCCTTGTAGACATCCGCGACCTCGCCTGCCGGCACGTGCCAGCTGACCGAGACCGACAGCGTTGCAGCCTGCTGGTCACGGCTGTACGCCTGCAAGCCGTCCCACTTGGTGGCGTTGTTCTGTATCGAGATCGCTTTGGCGCTGTCGATGAAGGGGATTTTCCAATGCAGCCCAGGATCTGCCACCTCCATAAAGGCACCGTTGCGCAGGACTACTGCGCGCTCTTTCTCGTCGACGGTATAAAACGAACCCAGCAGCAAACCCACACCAATAACGGCCACAACGGCAATCGAGCCGAGAGCCAGGGGAGATCTGGAAGAGGATGAGAAATTGTTGAATTGCATACTGATGATCCTTGGTGGTTGGTCAGCGGATAGTTTGTTAGGTAATGGCTGAAGGATGTCCCGATTTCAGGCGGTTTTATCGCCTGAAAGCGGGCTATGCTGTTTGCGGTTGTGCGGTGTTTTTCTCCTCGGTTTCGGTCGAGTTGCATTGGCCACGCTATAGGCATGCCTGAAAAACCCAAGTCACCTCGATACGGCCGTCTAGCTGGCTGATTGAGTCGTAGGGGCTGACAGCGCGAAAAAAAAGGCGACACAAATGGTCGCCTGAGTTCTATGGGCCTCCGTTTAGAGGCTCTTCAACACACCCCAGTGAACTGGACGGCGATCCGCCTTTTCCAGTGCCTCCGCTGCTACCGAGGCTTGCTCGTGCGAACTCCACACGCTGTCGGAGCAACGCTCAACTCCGTGCTCCTGGTCTCGGAAAATCAGGTCAAAGGTCGGAGCCTCATACTGGTCAGAGATATCCCGCACTACAAAGCGCTCGTGCTCGAGGTGATGTGTCACGGCGGATGCGGCGCTCACAGGCACGATCCTGCTTTCAGGGGAGCTGAGGATGCAGACCCCGAGGGGACTCCCAGCTGCTCCGCCGAATCACTCTTGGGGGGCAAGCTCGACGCCGAACCGTCGCGCTCTGGTTGGGAGATGGACGTTTCGATGTTGCAGCGACCGATCTCAATTCCAAGCTCATTGCTGGCCTGTTGGGAGAGATCTTGCAAAGCATCCTCAACAGCTAATTCGAGCTTGGCCTTCAGTCGAGAAAGTGCTTGTGGTGAGCCAGTAACTCCAATGGCCAGGCTGAGGTTAAGTCCAGCCTGATGCCGGGCTTGGGGCGTGACGACCTGCATAAATGGTTCTCCGTATAGGTTGATCTGCCTCCTTCTCTCACGATCGTCGAGAATCCCAAGTTCCCGTTGCCTGTTCAGGATTGCTTCTCCTCAGTGTTTAATAGCCGTGTATAAATTTTCTGACGGAAATCCCATGGATCAAAGCCTTGAAGTCTTGGAGCGAACGCTGCAAGCAAGCATCAAAGAGCAGCGCTCAGCACGTCGCTGGAAGAATTTTTTCCGTCTCGCGACTCTTGGGATCGTCGTGACTGCCTTTGTGGTCGGCGGAAGGGCAGACCTTGATGGCGTTGGGGCCGATGTGCCGGTAACAGCAAAAATCAAGGTGAGGGGAGTGATTGCGGATGGGGAGGAAGCGAGCGCTGAGAACCTGAAGCGTAGCCTCGGCAAGGCCTTTGAAAGTGAGAATACGAAAGCTGTGATTTTGGAAATCAACAGCCCAGGCGGTAGTCCCGTCCAAGCAGGCCATGTTTACGACGAAGTTCGCCGCTTGCGTGCACTGCATCCAGACACGAAGGTTTATGCCGTCATCACAGATCTGGGGGCCTCCGGTGGCTATTACATTGCCAGCGCAGCCGATGAGATATTTGCGGACAAGGCCAGTTTGGTCGGATCGATCGGTGTAACCGCGGCGAGCTTTGGTTACGTCGAGCTCATGCAAAAGCTTGGGGTCGAACGCCGCTCCTATACGTCCGGCGAACACAAGGCCTTCCTCGATCAATTCCAGCCTCAAAATCAAGAGGAGACGAAGTTCTGGGAAGGGGTGCTCAAAACAACCCACAACCAATTCATTCGCTCGGTTGAGGCTGGGCGGGGAGAGCGTTTGAAAGCGAAGGAGAATCCCGACCTATACTCGGGGCTGATATGGACTGGTGAGCAAGCGGTAGGACTGGGGCTGGTTGATCGCCTGGGTGATTCTGACTACGTGGCTCGTGAAGTCGTAGGTGTGAGCAAGATCGTTGACTTCACCCGCAAACAGAATCCCCTGGATCGCTTTGCCAGCAAGATCGGCGCTTCGGTTGCCGAACACCTCTCATTGCGGCTTGGGTTCGACGGCCTGAGCTTGCGCTAAAGCCCAGCAGGAACCCGGCCAGGCTAAGCAGTATCTGCCCCGTCCAGAGATGGACGGGGCATTTTTTTAGCCGCGCTTGAGTTGATCACGCAACTGAGTGGGTAGATTGCGAATAGTCAGCGTGCCGGCATTCTCGTCGTAGTCGATCTTGGAGCCCAGCAGGTGGGCCTCGAAGCTGATCGACAGACCTTCGGCGCGGCCGGTGAAGCGGCGGAATTGGTTCAGGGTGCGTTTATCCGCTGGGATCTCAGGTGACAGTCCGTAGTCGCGGTTGCGGATGTGATCGTAGAACGCCTTTGGTCGATCTTCATCGATCAGCCCGGACAGCTCCTCCAGCGTCATCGGCTCGCCCAACTTCGCCTGGCTGGTCGCGTAGCCAACCAGAGTATTGGTCTTCTCCCGCGCCTGCTCCTCGGGCAGATCCTCGCTCTCGACGAAATCGCTGAATGCCTTGAGCAAGGTGCGGGTTTCACCGGGGGCGTCTACACCCTCCTGGCAACCGATGAAATCACGGAAGTAGTCGGAGACCTTTCGACCGTTCTTGCCCTTGATGAACGAAATGTACTGTTTGGACTGCTTGTTGTTCTGCCACTCGCTGATGTTGATGCGCGCTGCCAGGTGCAGTTGGCCGAGATCCAGGTGCTTGGCTGGGGTCACGTCCAGGGCGTCGGTCACCGCCACGCCGTCGCTGTGGTGCAGCAGGGCGATGGCCATGTAGTCGGTCATGCCTTGCTGATAGTGGGCGAACAGGACGTGGCCGCCGGTGGAGAGGTTCGATTCTTCCATCAGCTTTTGCAGGTGCTCTACGGCAGCGTGAGTGAAAGATGTGAAGTCCTGGCCGCCCTCGATGTACTCCTTCAGCCATCGGCTGAAGGGATAAGCGCCGGACTCCGCATGGAAGAGCCCCCAGGCCTTGCCCTGCTTTGCGTTGTAGCTCTCGTTTAGATCGGCGAGCATGTTGTCGATGGGTGGCGACACACCCAGCTCGCTGTCGCGGGCGTGCAGGACGGCTGGAGTACCATCAGGTTTTTTGTCGATCTGATGAACGATGATGTGACGGATTGGCATGAGCAAAGTCCCTGTAGTTTGGGGTTAGTAAGGCGTTTCGTGGGGGTGTTTCGACAAATGGGCGGTGAGCACTTGCTTACTGAAGTCGGTCAGGATTTCAGGAGCAAGAACGGAACCGGTGATTGCAGCGGCGGGGCGAAAAATCCTCTTGCCGGAAGCCGTGAGCCAATCGAACACCATGAAGTGTTGGTGCGCTCCAGTTTTGAGAGGCGGCAGCGCCTGCCAGGTCATAGTTGAACTGGCGTATAGCGACAGTGCTGATATGACGGTTTGCGACTCCCCTGCATTGCGGCTCCGCTCGGGCAGAGCGTCATAGGCGCTGAGGGTTGCGCCGAGAACATCAGCGGGCTGAAGTCCGTCAAGATTCTTCAGATCCTCGCCGCTCTGCATTGCTCGATAGCCGTCCAGCGTCAGCTGGCCAACGAGTCGGGGGCCAGCAACCAGGTTGTATGAGTACAGCCAGAATCCAACGGCATTTCGTGCGCCGGCTGCTTCATCATCGATAACCCAGCTTGCATGCCGCAGCGACTCAGCAAACTTGCGAGCGCGCGCCTTTCCTACGTCATCCATCTACGACTCCTATCTCTTGGCCTGCGTCGACGCCTGTGCGAAAGCTCAGGCAATGTCGAACACAGTCGCACGCCGGCCGGAAAACCCAAGTCGAGATGCGAGCATCAGGAAGAGCCTGTATCGGCGCATTGGCAGGAAAAAATATCCGTCTCAATCAGGCTGCGCTCTGTTGCCGTCTCCATTCCACGGATCGAGCACCTGGCTTGGGTTATTTCGAAGCGATGGTTTCCTACCTGTAGTTCTTACAGCGGGAAACCTCGATGCAGCTCCGACCCTACCAACAACAGCAGGATTTTGAACTCCGCAAGGGCATAAGCCTTGGCGCGATCATTCAGATGCTGATGAGTCCTACGGGCTCCGGTAAGACAGAGGTGGCCAAGCACATCATTGCCGGTGCGCAGGCGAAGAACCGGAGGGCCTGGTTCATCGTCGACAGCGTGAAGCTGCTCGATCAGACGCTTGAGCGGTTCCACAAAGATGGTTTGGTCGCCGGTGCAATTCAGTCAGACCATCCCTGCACTGACTACCGAAAGCCCATCCAGGTCGCAACGATCCAAAGCTTGCGTCCGCGCCTGGATTACATGCTCAACCACCACAAGCCACACCTTGTTCTCATTGACGAGGCGCATGTCATCCACGAGGCCCACATTGAGCTGATCACGTGGTGCCGGCGGAACAAGGTGCCAGTTATCGGGCTCAGTGCTACCCCATGGCGGCGAGGCCTGGGCCGTATCTTTGACAGACTGGTCAACTGCATCTCCCTTTCCGAGCTGACAGACCAAGGTTTCCTTGTCCCTACACAGTGCTACGCGCCCTCCGTGCCTTCGCTGAAGGGGGTGAGCACGAAGCCGAATGGTGACTGGATCGAGGACGAGCTTGCCACGGTCATGGGTGACGCCAAGCTGCTTGGTGACGTGGTAACGCACTGGAAAGAACTGGGTGAAAACCGCAAAACAATGGTTTTCGCCTGCAACGTCCAGCATTCCAAGAAGCTCGCTGCTGAGTTTTTAAAAGCTGGGGTTGCCGCAGCTCATATCGATGGCTATATGCCGCCGCATGAGACCGAGGAGATCTTGCGCCAGTACAAGGCGGGCAAGATAAGGGTCTTGGTCTCAGTGGCTATGCTGATCAAGGGGTTTGATGACCCCTCGACCAGTTGCCTCGTGATAGCGCGGCCTACCAAGTCCCTGATGCTTCACTACCAGATGATTGGCCGCGGGCTGCGACTCTCGCCTGAAACTGGAAAAATCGACTGCATTATCATTGACCACTCCGGGAACCTCTTGCTTAACGGGAAGCCAACGGACGAGGTGCCCGACGCCATGGACAATGGGGAAGGGGAGCGTCTTGACCGCCGCCCGCAGGACAAAGGCGATCAGGAGAAAAAAACCAAGCCATGTCCGAAGTGCAGCTTTGTTTTCAGCGGATTGCTCTGTCCGAAGTGTGGCAACGAAATCGTAATACCGGATGGGGTGGCGGTGGCCACCGGCAAACTGGTGAAGCTAGACGATCGACGCAAAGTGCTCGGGCCGACCAGTAAACAGCACACTTTCTGCGAGCTGCTTGGGTACGCCCGTGAGACCGGCAAGAAAGACGGGTGGGCTCAGTACGCATACCAGGCATACATGAAAGAGCTGCCAGATCGCGCATGGATCGGTACCGTGCAACCCAAACCACCGAGCGAAGACATGAAAAGCTGGGTGAAGGGCTATAACGTCCGTCGCGCCAAAAGCAAACGCCGATTCGGGTGAGCCGGTGGCTTGGGATTATCTAGAGCCATGTTTCACTGCTTTCAGCTGGGACTTAACACCCATGCGATTTTTCAACAACCAAGGATTGACATCCTCCCCCGGCTTAAACGCCGGGGATTCCCTCTCCAGGACGCTCATGCCCGAGCGCGAGAATGTTCCTGGCCGCGTTCACGTCGCGGTCGTGAGTGACACCGCACTCACAGATCCATTCTCTTATTCCAAGCCCTGCGATACCTCTCGGCCTGCTGTCGGGCAATGCACCGCAACAGCTACAGGTTTGGGTGGTGTACGCCTCGTTCACTACCCTGAAGACGATGCCTGCGTGCGCGCATTTGTAGGCCAGCATTGTTTTCAGTTGACCCCAGCCGGCATCGAGCACCGACTTGGCCATCTTGGTTTTGACGAGTTTCTGCGAGCTGACATCGCCCACGATGATCGTGTTGCAGCGCTCGACCAGCGAGCGGCTGAATTTGTGTAAGGCATCCTTGCGCCGGTTGGCTATCTTGGCGTGGATTGCCCGCACCCGAGCTTTCTTGCCAGCACGCTGGGCGCTGGCCAGCTTGGGCTCCAGGTCGCGGTAGAAACGGCCATTCTCCAGCCGCTGCCCGTCGCTACAGGTGGCCACGTCCTTCAGGCCCAGGTCGATGCCTACTACCCCTTGCCCCGTCGATAGCTGGGTCTCCAGCTCGACGACCACATTGAAATACCAGCGGCCTCGGGCGTCTTCGCTGAAGCTGCCGGAGCGGAGGCGGTACTGGCCCAGCCCGTAGCTGTCCCAGACCTTGAAGCATCTGCCATTGTGGAACACCTGGCCGTTCTTCCAGCTCGCTGCGCCGGATTTGAACGGAATCCAGCCGAGCGAGCGGCGAACACCGATCGATTTACGCCAGCTCAGCCGGGCCTTCTTGAACTGCCGGCGGCGCGTGGCGTATTCCCGCGACACTTCCTGCAATGTCTGCGAGTGCAGGCCCAGTTCCTTGCTTGCGCCCTGGGTATAGCGATCTAAGTCGTAGGCCGACAGAAAGACCCCGCGCTCACGGATCGAGCGATGGCTGAGTTCGTTCAGGTAGTTCCAGACGAAATTCACCTGCCGGGCCATCTGGCGCAGCAGCTGAGTGTGTTTGTCTCGAACGCGAACCTGGAGGGTCTTGGTGTGCTTCATGTCGGCAGCGTGCCATAGCTCTGGAATAACCCAAGGTGAGCCATCGCTATTCTCCGGCCGCCCCGATCTAGGGCGGCGTCTGCGTAATTCAGACCAAAAAACCGCCCGAAACCAGACCTTTCCCCGCGACCTGCATGAAACGATCTCCTCACCTAAGGAGACTCACATGCCCAGCGAAAAATATCTTCCGGCGATATGCCGATCACCACTCATTGACTACCTGGCAGGCATCGGCTCGCACGCGGTCATGATTCTGACGTTCAGGCACAGCGGCGAAGAGCTGCGCTCGATGTCCAGTCGTCACGCTGCCGGCTTGATGGCAGTAGCGGTTGGCATGGTCGTCGCCTGTACCCACCTCGCCCCGAGCTCCAGCTCCACGCATAGCTTGGCGCTTTACACACTATTTCCCCTCCTCATAGCAGCAGCAGCCTTACGCACCTTCGGAATGCATGCCGTTGCAGGGTATGCGACGTTCCTGGTGGTGACAGAGCCGGTAGCCCTGGTTGTTCGCCATCTCCCAATGGGCGACCTGATTGATGCCGTGTTTTCGTTCTGGTGCTTAGCAGCGCTGTCTGTCTACGGCGGCAAATGTGCAAAAAACAGAATGGAGTCGCCTCAATGAAGTCGACCGCAGAACAGCTCCCCATCATCGAATACCAAGGTGACCATCTGGTGGTGAAGGCCTATGCCGGGTGCGGCAAGACGACAACGCTTGTTGCCTACGCCAACCATCACAGCCACTTGCGCATGCTCTATCTGGCGTACAACCGCGCTATCCGGGATGAAGGCGCGGAGAAGTTTCCGAAAAACGTAGTGTGCAAGACATCCCACCAGTTGGCCTGGCCGCAGTTTGGCCGACACTATCAGCACAAGCTCGGGAATATCCGTCTGACGGATGCTGCCGGGCTCCTCAAAACACGGAACTGGGGAGATGTTCGAGACGCTATCGCTGTGCTCAATGCCTACCTTTCGAGCGCTGACGAAGAAATCAGTGAGGCGCATTATTTTGCTGCGCTCAGCGAGGAAGAGGCAGCGGAGCACGGAGCCGATCACCTCGACCGGACGATAAATTCTGCCCAGAAACTCTGGGACGAGATGATCGATACCGAGAGCAAATTCCCCTGCCAGCATGACGCATACCTGAAGCTCTTCCAGCTCAGTAATCCCCAGCTGCCATATGACGTGATCCTTTTCGATGAGGCGCAGGACAGTAACCCCGTAACTGCCTCCCTGGTCGCTGGTCAGAAGGCGAGGAAGATATTTGTCGGCGACAAATGGCAGCAAATCTACCGTTGGCGAGGGGCTGAGAACGCGCTGGATACGCAGATTGTGCAGGGCGCGGCGTCGATGTTCTTGACCAACTCGTTCCGGTTCGGGCCGATGATTGCCGGCGTAGCCAATGCGATCCTCAAACAGCAAGGGGAAACACGTCCCCTGGTTGGGTTTGGTGCCCGCGACAAAGTGACGACATCGCTGCCCTCTGGATGTAACCACTACACCGTGCTCAACCGCACGGTGATCGGCGTGATCATGACGGCCATTGATGCTGTATCTGACGGCCAAGTTGTCTACTGGAACGGGGGGATTGAGGCATACCAAATCTCCGACCTCGAGGATGTTTACCATCTGAAGGTCGGCCGCAAGGATGAGATCCGCAACAAGCGCCTTTTCGGGCAGTTCAGCGACTTTGGAGGGTTTGCCGAAGCGGCAGAGGAGTCGAAGGATGCCGAGATGAATCGGATGCTCAGGATACTCAAGGAGCACAACGACATTCCGAAGTTGATCGCGGCTCTACGCCGCAACTCAACAGATGATCCTCTTGATGCAGATGTGATTGTGAGCACCTGCCACCGCTCGAAGGGGTTGGAGTGGGATGTGGTTGTCCTGGAAGAAGATTTCCCAGACATCTTCGACGAAGAGAAGATCACCCCTGATCAGCGGGTTGATGAGTTGAATTTGCTCTATGTCGCAGCCACAAGAGCAAAGAAGGTGTTGGTGATCAACAGCATCACCCAGGTCGTGATCCAAAAAAGTCACGCTGAGGCCAAGCGGGAGATGGAAGCAGCAGCGGGGCAGCGCGCATGATTTACCTCTATCTCGCGCTTTTACTGGTGCCGGCCGGCGCGATTTTTGTCTGGGGTAAGCTGGTGTCACAGTTTTCGGTAAAGACGTGGATCGTCTATCGGAACACTGGAATCATCGGCGGGCCTGTACATGAAATGGCGCACGCGATTGCATGCCTGCTCTTCGGCCTGCGAATCAGGAAGCTTGCTCTATTCGCACCGGATGCAATCACTGGGCAGTTGGGCTACGTCGAGTTTTCCTACAGCCCGTTTTCTCTGCGCAACTCGATTGGTCTCCTTGTTCAGGGCATAGCGCCCTTGTTGGCCGGGGGCGCAATCGCCGTTCTCTCCCTTGGCACATCATACGATCAGAGCCTTCCCGACCAGGGATTGGTGCCGTTGGTTGTCTGGATCGGCGCTGTGGCCACCGGTTCTGTTACCGCGATCGTCGACTTGGGTACTGGCTCATTGCAGGGGTTTGCTCTGGCGTTACTCGTCCTGGTTATCTCGATGCACGCCATCCCAAGCACAGCCGATATCGCCCTAGGTCTCAAGGGATTCGCGATCATCGCGGTCGCTTTCGGCGGATTAATTTTCTTGCTCCAGATGATCCCATACCAAGGAGAAGGCGTAGCAATGGCGTTCATCATCAAGGCAGCGGATCTGGGGACGCGCTATCTCGAGATCGGCATGTGGCATGCACTCAACGGCGCGGTGACGGTGGTGACCTTATCTGTAGTAGCGAGCTTAGTGCTGATCCTGCTCCCAGCGTTTTTTTTCCATCTCAAATCCTTCTGGGATGGAGCCCGTGGCCATGTCTGAGAAAGCAGAGGGACGCCCATGATCTCCGTTTATCTTGGTGATTACATCGAGCATATCGCCTGGTTTTTGGTGTTTGCTGTAGGAGGAGGGATAGCCGGCGGGGTAATCGCATCCGTTCTGTTCAATGGGCAGATAGCTCGAAGACTATTCGCCAAGGTCATAACTCTCTGCGCAGTCGGTTATTGGCTGGTGTTCTTCACGGGATACATCCAGCCGCACACGGTTGCCTTTTACTGGGATCGATATGGGGCAAGCGTGATCGATGATCTGCTGCGCACGGTAGGCCGCGCACTTGGTTAGCTGATTTGGGTTTTAGACGAATGACAGCACCATCGGATGAGGTCAACTGCACGAGGATGGACGAAATGAGCATGAGTGAAATGACGAAGGCTGAAGCCGAGCTTTACAAGGGCGTGGATCGGACGAATCCACCGCGGCACGAGAAGCTGATTGCTGGGTGGCTACCCCCTGAGACTCCGCCAGAAGGGTACAAGCACCTGGTTGCGATACTCGGCCCGGTAAAGATTGAAGGCGAGCAGGCCTACATGTGGGTTCTCGATTACCTAGACACGGGAACGGCTGTATTCGCGTCAGAAGAGCATGAATTTGAGGTTCCATGGCCATGGCAGGTGGGCTTTAAGCCTACTGCCAACGATTGGGACGCTATTGGAATCCCTCACCTGATGTGAGCCGGCCCAGAAGCACGATAAGCGAGCCGCCCAAGGCTGACCAAGGGCGGCTTTTCTTTCTCCTCCGGGCCTGTTTGACCGCAAATTTGCGTGATCCCAGAGGGTTGCAGGCATCCCTGTAAATAGGCATCATGGCCCTACCGAAAGGTGCGTAAGCTGCGCGCTATTGCAGCTCAAGAACCCTCACAGTCCCGATCGGGGCTGTTCAAGTAAGCATAAGTCCGTCTGACCTATGCTACCCCCCAGAATCAACCATCCACGCATGAGCGTAGATGTTTGTCCGTGCCTGGCACGGGTCGTTAGCTGCGACTCTAATCAGCTTAAAAACCTACCCATGCGGGGAAACCCGTATGGGATTTCTCCGCTCTGAAAACTGGAGTTGAGAATATGAGCAATACCAACGAAGTCGTTAATCTGACCAAGTTTAAAACTACCCGTGAACTCGAAGCCTTCGGGGTTCGTGATCTTACGAGTTGGAAGGAATTTCAGGAGATTCGTAGTCTCCTTTTCTTCCCGGTGTTGCCGACCAAGGAAAGTGTTGCAAAGCGCGTTGAGCGTCTTGCCGAAATTGCCCTTGCTGAAGCAAAGAAATCTGGCACAACTACCGTTCTGGTCAGTTGCCCGCCATGGATGATGCATTCGCTGTGTGCCGAGCTGGTTTATCACGGGCTCACACCAGTCGTAAGCTTCACCAAAAAAACCAGTGAAGACAGCCTGTCTGTGATTGATCTGGTAGTTGCTGCGTAAAACCCGCACAAAATAAACCGCCCACTGGGGGAGTCTTCCCCTATGGGGATTCTCCTTTTCTTGGGCAACTGCTTTCGAGAACGGAGAATATAAAATGCAATTCAATGCAAAAGTTGAGATGAAAGAGTTCGGCTTCAATACCAACGCGCAAGCGCCAGGTTTTGCAGAAGGACACCAGTGGATGCATCACGTCGCGCCGAAGAAGAAGTATTTCTTCCGCGAGATGCTGGTCAAGCCGTTCATGAGTTGGCTCTACGCTCCGTTTGGGGATAGCTGCATGCTCCTCGGCCCAACTGGATCGGGTAAGTCTTCGCTCGTAGAGCAAGTCACTGCCCATCTTAATTGGCCCTGCATCACCGTTTCGGCACATAGTCGGATGGAAATGCCGGAGCTTACTGGTTACAACCTGCCTGTCACTGATCCGGTGAGCGGCGACCTGAACACGAAGTTTGTGGATGGGCCGCTGACCCAAGCAATGCGTAATGGGTTTGTGTTCGTGCTCGATGAGTACGACACGCTTGATCCGGCAGTAACTGTAGGTCTGCACGCTGTCATGGAGGGGAGACCCTTGGTGATTGCGGAAAACAATGGTGAGGTTGTGAAGCCTCATGCCAACTTCCGGTTTGTCGCTTGCGGCAATACGGCGGGACAGGGTGATGCATCGGGAGTACATGCTGGCACCATGCAGCAGAACCTGGCATCGCTGGATCGCTTCCGAGTGTTTGAGGTTCCGTACCTTGAGGCTGATAACGAAGTAGCAACTTTGATATCTGCTTTGCCAATGCTTCCGGAAGAGATGGCGAAAAACATGGTGAAGGTTGCGAACTCCATTCGTAATCAACATCAAGGGTTAGGTGGTAATTACCTAAGCGTCACGATGTCCACTCGGACATTGCTTCGCTGGGGGCGTATCTCTTGTGGATACACTCACCAGGGCGCAGCTAATCCGCTTCAACTTTCGCTGGATGAATCGCTGCTCAATCGCTGCGATTTAGTTCAGAAGACAGCAATTCGTAAGATCGCCCAGAGTGTCTTTGGTGGCGATTGGAAAGTTGCTGTGTAAAAACCCTAAGGGGGAATCTCCCCCACCGGGCGCGATTCCCCCTTTTTCATGCATGTGAGAAAGGAGAATCGTGAAATGTCCATTCAACAGAATGAGATCAAAATCCTAGACCAACTACTGCTGGTCGATCTTTCCGGTATCCATCTGTGGACTGCTCGGAAAAAGCTTAAACCTGAAATGCTGGAGGGGAAGATTCCTCCTGCTATTTTGGCTTCACTCGGCTCGATGCGTGTAATCGACCCGGAGAAGCTGAAACCGTTTGAGAAGATCAAGCGGCAGGCTACAAAGGTGGTGGAAGAGTGTGGTGTGCGGTTCCTCGGTGGCTATGCAGTTTCCCAGGACAAGATCCAGGAGGTTGTTGACCGACTGGAAGCGCTCAAATCGCAATTCTACGACTTGAAAAACAACTTTCTCCCTAACTACGAACGCTGGATCACTGAGTGGATCGACAAGGGCTGGGAGAAGCAAGAATGGCGTGATGCTATCCGCACCTCGGTGACACCGAAGGCGCAGGTAGATGCAGGGATGCATTTTGGGTACGCGGCATGCCGTGTTTCCCCTGATGGCGACAAGCACCTCTCTAACACGCTGGGTACGCAGGTTCGTGGTTTGTCAGATCAGCTGTACGCTGAGACGGCAGATACAGCCGAGCGCTTGCTTGAAACAGGCTTGGCCACTCGTGGCCATGTCACACAAACGACGCTGAACACTGTTCGGAAGATCAACGCCAAGCTTCGCGGTCTGATGTTCCTGTCCAGTGAGGTCAAAGCCCTAACCGAACACATTGAGGAAGTCCTTGCGGCTCTCCCCAAGTCCGGGGTGGTTAATGGCTCTCAGTACAACAGCGTTGTAGCCCTTGTTTCGGCCCTCTCTGATGAGGACTCGATCAAGCGGCTGATCAAAAACCTGAACATTGCCAACGGTCATGAAGATGCATCGATGGCCTTCGTTCCAGCATTGCCTTCAGTTGAAACCGAGGCCCCGGCCGGTGTTGAAACAGGGGCTCCTACAGCAGTTGAGATCGAGGCCCCGGCCGAGACTGTCGCTGTTGTTGCTGTACCTGATGCTGAAGTACCCGCGGATGCCGTAACGATGGTCGAGGAAGAGCTGAGCGCAAGCGTAGCTACTCCGAGTTGTCACGACAGCATCAACGAAGTACCAGCAACACCCGAGGTTGTTGAACCAGCTGAATCCGTTCCAGTGGAGCAGTCTGAAGAACCCCTCGTAATCAATCCGTCCGAACCCGATATGCCCTTCGGCACCTTCTGGTTCTGACACCACAAACAAACCCCGCGTGGGAGTAACCCTCCTCGCGGGGTTACTCCTTTTCGCGGTGGCGAGAAAGGAGATAAACGATGAGCAATCAATCCCTGGTCGGCACTCTGCCGATCTATGCACAGCACCTTGCCGAGCTAACTGGCGTCAAAGTGCACGTTGAGGGTATCCAGGCTAAGACAGATGGAAAAAACGTATTTGTCCCCTTCACCGAGGACGATCTGCCGCTGTCCTTCGGGTACATCGCACATGAATGCTCCCACGTCCGCAACACAGACATGGGCTGCTTTCGCGACTCAAGCCCGACACCCTTCCGCAAGAATCTGCTGAACATTCTTGAGGACATCCGCATTGAACGATTGAGCATGGATCAGTACCCAGGTACTGAGTCGGACATCCGCTACCTGAACCGCAAGGTTCTGCTTGAGCCGTTTCGGCCTGAGCAGGTGGATGACTGCCCGGCGCTTCATGTGATTCACAACGGAATTCTCTACGGCGGTTACTGGCTACTCCAGGAACCGCAGCTTGAGATTCCAGCAAAAGCCTACCTGGCCCGTATGGAGACCCTTCTTGGGGCTGACCTTACGGATCAGATCCTGACCCTGGTGAAGAACACCCTGACGTGCGAGAGCACAACAGATGTTCTCGCTCTGGTGGACGCGATTATCGACCTGCTGCCTTCGCAAGAGGATGAGCAGGAAGATGAGCAACCGCAGCCCGAGCAAGGCTCGGAGGGTGCTCCTCAGGACTCGCAAGAGTCGGGTGGAGGCGATCAGCAGCAGGAGCAGAAGCAAGACGGTGGTGCGGGTGCAGGTGATGAAGGCAAAGAGGAGGGGCAACCCGAATCCAAGCAGGAAACATCTGATGGAGGCCAGTCCGGCTCCGAGCCGCAAGACCAATCCCAACCAAGTAGCGGCAGCAATGCCGGCGACGATGGCCAAGAAACCTCGCAGTCCAGCAATGGCAGCGGCAAACCTTCCCCAGAAGCCAGCAACCTGCGCGAGCAGGCCAAGGATGCAACCGAAGCGGACCTGAAAGGGTTGATCTCGGAAGTTGGCGACAAGGCAGGTGAGTTGCTAGGCCGTAAGGCAGTGCGCGACGGTAATCCGCTCCGACCATTCTCTCTGGATGGGAGGGGGAGGAACCGATCCGATCAAGCGAGCGTCCGCCGTGTGCAATTGGGCATCGAGCAATCGGCCGGTCTACGACAGTGCCTTAATGGGCTGTTACAGGCGCAGGTTGATTGCCGTGTTCGGCTGAAGCGGCAGGGCAAGCGGATCGACACTGGCCGTATCGCCATGATGAAAGGCGGCGAAACGCGGGTGTTTAGAAGTAAGTCTCGAGCAGAGCGTCAGTCTGCATCAATCCAGATTCTTCTCGACAAGTCGGGGAGTATGAAGTCTGCGATGGATCAGGCCGAAGCCGCAGTCTATGCGGTGCTAAGCGCGCTGGAGGGACTTCCGCTGGTGACAACCGGCGCGATGTCGTTTCCCAACAAGGCAAACGATGGCGTTGAGCGCTGCGCACTGATCAAGAGCCCGAAAGAGCGATTGATCAGGGCGGTAAGCGAAGGTGGCTTTGGTGCGATGTCGGAGGGCGGTACGCCTCTTGCGCAAGCACTGTGGCCGGCTGCTGTTGAAGTTCTTCGTGCGAAGGGCGAGAAGAAGATTCTTTTCGTCATAACGGATGGGGAACCGAACGCAGGTACTACTCATGCAGCGAAAGAGTTTATTCAGCGGTGTGAGGTCAGCGGCATCGAAGTGATTGGACTTGGTTTCGGAAGTGCCAATGAGCACATCCTGAAAGCATTGTTCAGCCAATACCGTGCTGTTGGGGAGGTTGCGAATCTCAAGAACTCGCTCTTTGAGCTTGTTCGCGAAGCATTAGCTGCCTGACAAATAACCATTCAACCCACTAGGGGCTTTCCCTAGTGGGAGGCCTCTGTCGGTTTGAGGAGGTCTGAAATGGAAAATACTGCGACTGCGTTGCCCTTGCTGGATCTGTTTGGGGAACAAGTAATTATTCAGCGCCGCTCGTTTGAGCGGAGACCACGGAGAAAGGCAAGCCATGCGCGAGTCTTTCAACTTGGATTTCTCGACATTCTGGAAATGTCAGACGCTGAGTTGGAAGCCCTGCGGACACGAGACGAAATCACCGATGATTACGTTGAGTGGATGCGGGAATACCTGCTGAAAATCACTCTGAGGCAGATCATTCATCCTCAGCTCAGTGAGCAGAATTGGCGCGAAGCAATGGATTGGGTACTTTCGGACGAAGTTCATCCGTTTAGCTTCCGAGTCTGTTGTGAAGCAATGATGTGCGACTTCGAAGATGTTCGCGCTACCACATTGAAAATCGCAGCCAAAGAACTGGTTAAGTAAATAGAAGCCCGATAGGGGGAAAGCCCCCTACGGGCTTTCTCCCTTTCTGCGTTTCGTAGAAATGGAGAATCAGATGAATGCTTATAAGGATGCCCAGGCCGGCGAAGCCAGGACGTTCGTTACTCGTAACGATCAGGTGGTCAAGCTAGTTGAAAGGCTGCTGAAACGCGCTGCCGGCGTTCTCGTCGAGAAGGTTTGCCGCAAGGCTATGACGGAAGGCGAGCTTCAGGTTGTAAAGCAGGCGGTTGAGCGTGGCGAGCTGTACAAGGTTTTCAGCCTTGTTCGTCCGGCTGCTGACCAAATGCGACGTGTGGACAGCAAGAACATTTACTGGGACTGGATTGATGCCTTCGGGAGCTATTCGGACGCAGTTGGCTCTTGCTGGCCATACATGAGCCAGGAGCGAAGAGCGTACGCTCTGCTGCACGCTGAAGAGCTGGCCAACGCAATCTGCAAATAACCCTACCGGGGAACCCCGGCGGGGTTCTCCATGAAAATGGAGATGAAAATGCACCGGTTTGTTGAAGAAAAGATGGCAAAAGCCGCGCCTGTTCCATGCGACTTCATCCTTGGCGATACCGTGACGGTGACAAATGGATACGGAGTCGAAATCCAGGGAAAGAAAATCCTTGGATTCGTCCGGGAGATCGATCCTGAGTTTCGCCCTGATGCATTCGTTTTTCTGGATTGGGATTGCTACTGGTTCCCGGTTTCGCCAGAAAAATTGAAGCTCGAAAGCAGATATTCAGGACTCTAAAAAACACAACCCAAGGGGGAGAAATCCCCCGCGGGGCTTCTCCCTGCATGGATGTATGGAGAAGTCGATGAACGCGATCCTCGAAGCTGCTCGTTTGCAAGGCCAGGCCTCGATAAGCCGTAAGGCTTGGGTAACCAAAGGGGGCACAAAGGTTCACCTATGGGAGCTGTCATCAGGGGGCGTCATCCTCCTGAAGCACTCGCGGGGAGAAGGTTTTTTCCAGCCGATAAAGCTGGAGGAGCCAATGGAGATGGTTGTTGACCGTTTCCGGAATAAATGCGGCCACAAGGTGTTCTCACCTAATGGGCTATGAGTGTGAAAGGGTGGCCTTCGGGTCACCCTTTTTTTTGGTTCGCCATCTTGTTAAAGGGCATCGGTTTGGTATCATCGCAGGCATAGAGCGGGCCTCAGGTCGAGCTCTCAAGAACCCCTCCAGCACAGAGCCCTCTGTGCTTAGAACTTAGCGCCATGCATGAGCATGTCCGCCAAGGCCTGAAACGTGTATGCGTTCAGGCAGTGTTCTCATCATGTATGTGATGAGTCACAAAAAGCAGAGCCACGCTTTCAAACCGGCTTAAAAATAGCACTCAAATTATCGACATCCAGGCAACTGGATATTGGTTTTTCTGCGTGCATAAAAAACCCGCAGCGGGGAGATTACTTCCCGCCAGGGTGGTTCTCCGTCTGCATCTTTTGCTAACGGAGAACACCATGAAAACTCTCATCGTCCTTACCGCTCTTGTTGTTGGTGGCATTCAACTTGGCTTCAAGGCGTTCGATGCAGGCGTTGAAACTGCTCAGCAGTCTCACACCGCAGAAATGATCAAGGCACGTCACGCGCTTTGATTCAATAAGGCTCTTGGCAAAAAGCTTTCGGTTTTACTGGAAGTCTTTGCTTCGTAAGAGGTCGTCCCGATGTTTCATGTAAACGCAATTGACGCTGTTCGCAGCGCATCATCGTTGGCAGAAAAATCGAACTTTGCCTATGCGATTTATTCGCAGGCAAATGGCTTTATTGTTGTTCTTCTAACTCAGCCGAACGGCTCGGAGTTGGAAATAATTAAACCCTGACGGGGAATCCCGTTGGGACTCCTCGTCTTTTTGAGGAGTAAAAAAGATGTACAAGAAAATACTATTCGACTGGATTAAGGCTTCACTTATGGGCGTTGGCTGTAGCTTGTTGGCAGCCGCTTTTGTTTCCATCGTTACACCAGGAACGCATCCGCTTGTCGTATCGTTCTGTCTGGTGCTTGGCGTGGTAATGATGATCGCCGATTTGGTGGTATCCTTGATTACAGCGATGAGCAATCCGAAAGGAGAATGAAATGGACTCGATGCAGATGCTTGTTTACGCAATCGTAGGCGTTGTCGGTGCTTTGGCCCTAACCGGCGTGATCGGTTATGTGGTCGCTGACCGTCTCGACAAGAAGCACGGCACGAACATCAAGGCCCACTGAGCCTTCCCTCAGGGGTTGGCCCAGTGAACGGATTCAAGTCTAGCTTCGGCTAGACCGCTGCGTGGTCACCCTCCGTGGGTGATCCACCAGAGCCCTTCCGTGTGAAGGGCTCTGGGGATCACCCACACCTGGAGAGTTGAACATGACCGCAGCAAACGCACTATTCTGCCAAGAACTCAAAGAACTGATGGTCGAGTCTGGACGGGTGTTCAAAGTCCCCGAGCAGATCGCCAGAACTGTTTCGTCCTCCGATCCGGATACCCGGTTCGTTAAATCATGGGCGGTGATTCATCGCTTGATCCCGAGTGATGGCCAGGTCTTAGTAGTGCCTGAGGCATGATCAAAAACACAGCGAGCCCCGGCCGGTGACCCCACCAGCCGGGGCTTTGCTTTTTCAGGCGATTTTGTTGCCTGAAACCGCGCCATCATTTCTCACCCTTCCCCTAGCATCGAAGCATCCCCATTTTTGGACATGCGATCGATGCGACAACCACTCAAAACAACGCTGAGACGGCTGGTCAACGTGACCGTGATCGGCCTGTATCTCAACAGCATGACCTTCACAGCCTGGGCCGACGCTGTGACAGCAGGATCTGCGGCCGGTCAATCGGTAGGCCAGCAGGCACTTCAGGTATTCGATGGTGGGGACGCCTCCGTCACGCTTCAGGATCTTTTCCCTGAAACTGGAGACACTGCCTCGCTCGAGAACGTCTACGGCGACGATGTGAAGACGATCGATCTCGGGTTGCGAGCAAATACCCGCCTCCAATCGGAATCGTCCTCTGAGGGAGAGGCATACCGAACCCTGATCGACAGCGGCAACCGCATGTCGGTAGATCTCTCCAACGACCCTATGCTCAATCAGGCTGATCAAGTTCGTTCCCCTGACTTCATGGATGGGTTTAAGCAGAACTTCGCGGACTGCACCTCTACCGAAGTTTTTGAGAACGTGACGAAAAACGCCCATGTTGCCAATTACAAAACATGTGAGCGCGTCGTGGATCAAGGCGGAAACGTTGAGTTCCTGCATGACTACAAGGTAGGTGTAATCGAATACGTTTCCGGGCAGCCAAACTTTCAGTCGTGCGGACCAGGTTGCTTGTACATCTGGGTCGGCACGGTAGGGGACAACTACTGGAGCGGGAACTGCAAAATCTATGAGGAGTACACCCGATTCCGCGTGATAGCCAAGGACGCCATTATTTCAGCTACCGTCGACAGAGCTGTTTTCGACGATTATTTCCAAATCCTTTTCAATGACGAAATGCTTTGGACGCACACACCTGGTGTCTTCCCGCCGGAAACAGCTGGAAGCTGCGAACGCGGAACAAGCTGGAACGTAGCTCCGAACAAGGTGATCACTGACAAGTTCGGCAGCGATGATGACGTGATCACGTTCAAAACCCGCACCTCGGTTACCGGTGGTGGTGAGGGTTACGCCCGCATCAAGATCATCTATGACCCGGCAAAGGCGTTTGTCGATAATGGTTGGGGGCCGGAAGAGCGCCTGCCTATGTTCGACATGATCGAGGATGGGTTCTGCACCAACGCTCAGATGTCGTGCACGTCTATGCCGGCGGTGGACGCCAATGGCTGTACTGAAACCAATGGCGTTCGGATCTGCCGCTCTGACATGCCACCATCCCCGCACCCGAGCATCGATCCGCTTTGCAAGAAGGCCCAGGTAAGCGCCGAGTGCTCCTACTACAAGGGGAATATGGATTGCTACACGGACGCCCAGGGTGTGCAGCGGTGCCCCTCAAATGATGGCGGCAACCTGAATACCTGCACCCAGTACGAGCAGAACCCCAGCTGCGGTTTTATCTCTCAAGGTTGTATTGATGGCGCAAAAGGCGAGACAGGCTCTTGCTATGCCTTCGAGGAGGTCTGGGACTGCGGTTATGACACCAGCTACGAAACTATCGTGAACACTGGGGCCCAAATCGAATGCCCTGGTGGGGCGCGCTGCATGGGCAGTGAGTGTTTCGACTCGTCGAACACGAAAAGCGGCGATTTTGCCTATGCGGTGGCCATGCTTCAGGTTGCTCAGTTTGCTGAGCACGACCTGGACTGCGGTGGTGATGGTACCGATATCAACGAGGCCAATGACTGCAAGGTGTTCAAAGGCGAGGCTATGGAGTGCAAGAAGGCGCTCGGGGGCTATGTTGACTGCTGCGAAGCGCCGGAAAGCGTAAGCATCTTCGACTATGTAAACCTGACCATGAACACTCTCAAGATGACCAGCTCACTTGAGGCATTGAGCAGGACAGGAAATCTCTTTGCGCCGGGATACTGGGCCGCGGGCACTGAAGCTGCCATGTCTGTCGGCTCCTCGGTTATCAAGGGCCAGTGGGGCACCATTGTCGATAGCGCCACTGCTGCGTTCAATGAGGGATTCCAAGGTGCAGCGATGGGACAGATTCAGCAATGGCTGATGCAGCAGGCCTATGATGCAATGGTTGAAATGGGGGCCTCTGCTGCTGCAAATGCGGTATTCGCTACAGGTGCAGAAGGCACCGCGACCCAGGGTACTGTTACTGGACTAAGCGCCAACGCTGCGATGGTAGTTAATATCATCGGCTGGGTTTATATGGTCTATGTGATTGTGGATCTGCTGATCAACATTATTTGGGAGTGCGAGCAGAAGGAGTTCGAGCTTGGTGCGAAAAAGGAAACCCGGCAATGCCACTTTGTTGGCAGCTACTGCGCATCCGAAGCACTTGGGTCATGCGTTGAAAAGCGAGAGGCCTATTGCTGCTTTGGCTCGGTTGTAGCGCGCATCATTCAAGAGTCAGCCCGTGAACAACTGGGGTTGGGATGGGGTGACGTAAAGTCGCCTACGTGCGAAGGAATTACGCCAGCTCAGATGGCGCAGATGGATTGGTCGCGTGTGGATCTGTCTGAGTGGATCGGCATGCTGAATCTTGCAGGGCGTCTTCCTACCGCTAATACAGTTTCCCTGGAGGATATTACCGGGAGTGGTAGTAAACTTCAGACAACAGATGGAGAAAAGCGTCTGAACACATTAGATAGAAACCTACAGAGGCTTGAGAATTTCGATGTAGACGCGGTAAAGAGAAAGGCAGAGGAAGGGCTGCGATAAAATAAGCCCCGCGCTGGCGGGGCTTTTTTTATTTATCAGTTGTTTTATTTTCCGATGAAATACATCGATTGACCTTTATTGATAATGCGCGCTGGAACAGAGTTCTTCCGCAGCCTTTCACCTGGGTGGTACATGTAAAACCATTCAGGTAGTTTCTCCGAAACCTCAATCATGGCGTCCAGTGTAGATATATCGTTTTTGTTTCCGTCAATTGTATACTGCCCATGATGAATAAATATCGGCCCGTATGCCTCGGAAGAAGCAATGAAAGTAGGAGGAACTGAAGCTACCCCGTCAAACTGAACCGGGGTCTCTTTCCAAATTGCTACGGGGTCAACATAGGCTTTCCCACTACCAGGCGGATATTTTCCAACTTTAGGCGTGAGTGTTGATCTTTGATTAGGGAAAGCTTTAAGGCGGGCCTCATCAAAAAGTTTTAGTACAAGAGCAGATGCTTCTTCGGGGGACTTAGCAAGTGTGGATGGGACCCACGCGGCTGTTTGATACCCCCGAGCTGGATCGCTCGAACCGCCGAGTAGAAAGAGTCCTACCCCAAGGCCAAGAGCTGCATTGCTGCTGACGCCTGAGGGCGGGGACGCATAACCGCCTGCGGCAATAGCGACATCGCCCACAGACGAACCGCCCGTACCTGAAGTCGCTGTTGTCGGGCCGGATGTAGCCAGCTCGAGAGGAACATCACGCTGGCCAGAAATGTTCATGGCAGTCAGAACGTGCATTGCATCCGACCATTTTTCCTTCGGTACATTCTGCGGATCAGGCAGCTGCACGGTGGCAGTCTTCGGCGTGGAAGAGCACCCGACCAGGAGGGCAATAGTTGCTGCGAGGAGGCCGGTGTAAATCGTTCTACGATGGTTCTGCATGGTGAAACTCCTTGTTTTGATAGGCATAGGTTACCGGCTTCGGCGGGAATCCCAAGCGAAGCGAATGACTGGTGGGCTTTCTACGCATTGGACGGGTAGCGCACGCCTCGCGGCGGCCCTATACTCGACACTGTACAGATAGCCAGCAATCCAATGCTCAGACGCCAAGCCTACAAATTCCGCATCGAACCAACCGGCGAGCAGCAGCGTAAGCTGCGGCAGTTCGCAGGGGCGTGCCGATTCGTTTTCAACAAGGCGCTGGCGGTGCAGCAAGTCAACCGCGAAGAAGGCGGCAAGTACATCGGCTATGTGGCCATGGCCAAATATCTCACCGCCTGGCGCAACGGCGATGAAACGCCTTGGCTGAAGGATGCCCCGGTGCATCCCTTGCAGCATGCGCTCAAAGACCTCGACCGGGCCTATCAGAACTTCTTCGCCCAGCGGGCCGACTTTCCCCGCTTCAAGAAACGCGGTCAGCGCGATAGCTTCCGCTACCCCGATCCCAAACAGATCAAGCTCGACCAGGGAAATTCACGCATCAACCTGCCCAAGCTGGGCTGGCTGCGCTATCGCAACAGCAGGCAGGTGCTGGGCACGGTGAAGAACGTCAGCGTGAGCCTCAGCGCCGGGCACTGGTGCGTTTCGATCCAGACCGAGCGCGAGGTAGATGTACAGCGGCACTCCTCCCCGCTGGCGGTCGGCATCGATCTAGGCGTGGTGCGTTTTGCGACACTTTGGGATGGTCGACAGGAAACAGTGTTGCAACCGCTCAACAGCTTCAAACGGCATCAGCACCGGCTGGCAAAGGCCCAGCGGCAGATGAGCCATAAGACCAAATTCAGCAACAATTGGAAGAAGGCCAAGGCTCGCGTCCAGCGCATTAACCGTCAGATCGCCGACGCCCGAAACGACTACCTGCATAAGGCGACTCACGCCATCAGCCAAAGCCACGCGCTGGTGTGTGTCGAAGACTTGAAGGTAGGCAACATGAGCCGTTCGGCCAAGGGCACCGTCGAGCAGCCAGGGCAGAGCGTCCGGCAGAAGTCGGGGCTCAACCGCGCGATCCTAGATCAGGGGTGGGGAGAATTCCGCCGTCAGCTCGACTACAAGGCCCAGTGGGCCGGTGGTTGGCTGGTAGCGGTGCCACCGCAGCAAACCAGCCAGCAGTGCCCCGAGTGCGGACATACCCATGCGGGCAATCGACAGACTCAGGCACTGTTTCTCTGCTTGGCTTGCGGCCACTCTGACAACGCCGACCGAGTAGGCTCCAGGAACATCCGTGAGCGCGGATTGAAAACGCTCGAAGGGCAGGGCCATGCCCCGATCGCCTGTGAAGTGAACGGCGCTGTATGGCCGTCAGCAGCAGGAACCCGCCGAAGCGAAGAAGCTGCATTCGCAGCCTAGCGCCGTAGGAATCCCCGGCCTTGCGGCAGCTCTGTGAGCGAAGCGAGAGGCTGGAGAGGATGTCAAACGGTTGTTGAGGTCGTACCCAAGCACAAGAAAAACCCCGCCGTGGCGGGGTTGCAGTCATCGACTCGTAGGTGGTGAATCCGGGAAGTGACCAAGCCGCTCCTCAAATACGAGCCGGCTATGACCACAATCCCAGAGAGAGAACATCAGCCCTGTGCTCATGTCAGCGGCGATAAAATCCTCTCCGTTTGGAATGAGGGTGTATCCGTTGGCTGAGATGAGATCGAAAACCTCATCCCAGCTACTGGCCCTGCGTAGTGCATGGAAAAGGCCCACCCGACCTTCTAGCTGCTGGGTCATGGCGTCACGAGCGCCCCAAAGCGCACGAGTGCCGCCGGCGTCTAGCCGGTCGGCCCATTCATCCAGCCTATTGAGCACCGATCTCATTGGTCGCGCCCTCAGCAGGGGTATCCAGCTTGTCCTGGTTGGGAGCCTCGTCACGCATTTTGACCAGCTGCTGCATGGTTTGGAGTAGCACCTGTGTGCTTTGGGCACCCTTCACCAGCAGTTTGTTGCCTGTCAGGTTGTCGACTACGACCGTTGCTGGCGTGCCGGTGACCCCCATGTTCGTGCCTTTCTTCACCTGGCCTTCGATCAAGGCCCGGTACTTGCCGCTTTCCATGCACTGACGATAGGCATCAAGGGGAGCACCAACCTCCTGCGCAAGACGCTCTACGTCCTCGACACCTTGGCCATTGAGTTGAGTGCGAGCGAACCATTCGCCAGTAAAGGCCCAGAAGGCTTTGTTGCCGGCAACCTCGCCCACGCACTCAGAGGCGTGAGCTGCCACTTCCGCTGCGGGGTTGTGGAAGGCCAGGGGGTAATGCTGCCATTCCCAGTTAATGCGCCCTTCGGACTTGTCAGCCATCTGCTTTGGCGTGTCATGGAAGCGCTTGCAATAAGGGCATTCCAGGTCAACGAACTCGACCAAGGTGAACTGGGCGTCCTTGCTGCCGTAGATGTGCCGACCTTCAATGGTGGTGTCAGCTGCGCCGCTCCACTTCGAGAGGATTTTCGCTTTCGCTGCGTTGATCTTCTCAACTTCACGATCCTTCAGGGTTTTGTCGACCGCGCCTGGCAACTGCTCCACAAGGGCATTTTGTACCGCGATGTCGGTGTAGCTCTGACCCATGTGGACGGAGACACCGATAGCAACGGCAGAGGTCACGATGGAAACGCCAATGGCTGTAGCGAGAGTGGGATTGAATTTAGGCATGACTGATCACTTATAGGAGGGGGAAAAAGACGGTTTCAGGTGAAGAGGGACATCCTTCGGGGTGCCTTCGACGAGAATGACCCACTCCTCGTAGCTCAACCGTTGAGCCCCTTTGCAGAGCTTGTTCCGGACGGCAATGTAGTCATCGACCGAACCGGCCGCGTTGGCCAAGGTGACGATGCGCTCGCTTGCCGCGGGTTGGCCAAGAGCAAAGGCCTGCGCCACATTTGCAGAGTCAGCACAGTTGGCCTGGAACATGGATGAGGGGACTGCAACGCTATCGTTCGTTGTAAGGCGTGCTTGCAGCTCTGGGTGAAGCTTCCCGGCCGGGGTCTCGAGAACATCGAGGCTGCCAAGAACGGGTTGATAGGTGGGTTTTCGCAATGCTGCACCGCCTCGGCCCGTATGCCCCCAACTGGTGTGGTATTCGCGCATGTCGGGCTCGTAGCTTGCTACCTCGAATGGCGTGCCTGAGGCAGGTGGTTCTGGCTTGTTGGCACAACCCGCTGTGAGCGCCAAGCCAATGGCCAGGCCTAGCGGCAGGAGAGATTTAAGGTGGTGCATGGTTGATCCTCTGAGGCTGGTAAGGATCATTTTCCTCTGTACAGAAAAGGAGATGGCCCGTTTTCAGGACGAAAAAGCGACTGAAAAAACGCCGACAAAAAACCCGCTTGCCATTGGATTCTGCTTGTTGCAGACTTCCTATCACGTCGAGTAGCTCGGCGTTATAAATCCGGATTGCATGCCTTGCAGTCCATCTAGCAGGCCCAGCGCCTCATGGTTGAATCTCAACCATCATGAATTCCCAGATTAAGTCAGCCCACATGTGTGGACTGATTTAGTCATGCGCTTCGTCGCATGGTCGGCTTGTTGGCCGTCTCAAAAGTACAACCAAAAACCCATGAAAAACCAAACCCCAACGGGGCTGCTATTGCCCCCGTATTGGGGTAATGCCGCCCCGTAGTTCTATCTAAATGGAGAAATACTATGGCTCGCGGCGTAAATAAAGTGATCTTGGTTGGCACCTGTGGTCAAGATCCAGAAACTCGCTACTTACCGAACGGTAATGCAGTAACCAATCTCAGCCTTGCAACAAGTGAGCAGTGGACTGACAAGCAAACGGGACAGAAAGTCGAAAAGACCGAATGGCACCGTGTTTCTTTGTTTGGGAAAGTCGCTGAAATCGCTGGTGAGTATCTGCGGAAAGGATCGCAGGTATACATCGAAGGTAAGCTTCAAACACGAGAGTGGGAAAAAGACGGTATCAAACGGTACACCACCGAAATTATCGTCGACATGCAGGGCAGAATGCAGCTCCTGGGTGGTAGGCCAGAGCGCGACAACTCTCAAGGGCAACCCCGTGAGCAGCGTCCGCAACAGCAACAACAACGTCCTAGTCAGTCACCACGCGATCCTGCTCCACAGCATGATCCGCATTATGACAGCTTCGACGACGACATCCCTTTTGCCCCAATTAGCCGTTTGCTTCTAAACATCATCTAATCAGGCAGAAGTCAGTCAAGAATTAACGCACCTTCGGGTGCGTTTTCTTTTTAGAAAGGAAAATGAAATGAGCGATAACTTCCAAAACGCAGTTGCAATTATTGCGAAGCAAGAAGAAAAGTTCATCAAGCTAGTGGAGTCGTCGAAGACTGACGTGATGTTCAAAAATGAGCTGCTGTTTGCATCGCAGGCCATGATGAACAACGACTATCTGTGCAAGTGCGCTACGACTAACCCGCTAAGCCTTAGAAATGCCTTTAGCCAGGTTGCGGCTTACGGATTGACTCTTAATCAATCCCGACAGCTCGCGTACTTGGTGCCCCGAGACGGGCAGGTGGTTTTGGACGTGTCCTGGAGGGGCATGGTCAAGGTCGCTGTGAACGACGGTGCGATCCGTGATTGCATCGTTGAATTGGTCTACTCGAAAGACAAATTCGAGTACAGAGGGAAGCGACAAAGCCCGACCCACACGTTCAACCCTTTCGACAAGAAGGCTGATCGTGGGGAGTTTGTAGGTTGCTACGTCGAAGCTCTTCTGCCTGATGGCCGCGTTCACGTTGAGGCGGTTACCGCTGATGAAATCAATGCTGCTCGCGATGCTTCAGAGCTGTGGAAACGCAAGAAGAAAGGCCCTTGGGTCGACTTCGAAGATTCCATGCGCAAGAAGTCGGCCATCAAGATTGCAAGGAAATACTGGCCTCAGACCGGCTCAAAGCTGGACGGAGTGATTCAGTACCTCAATACAGACGCTGGGGAAGGGTTCTCTTCCAACGATGTACCAGTTGAAGTTGTTGAGCGATATATGGGCGCTGCTGATGTGGTGGAAACTGAGCCGTTGCCGACCTCTAACCAGGTTAATCAGCAGCCAGAACCCACCGTAGACCCCGAACAGGCCGCTAAACCAGAGGTTGCAGATCCTGCCCCGGCAGACGATGTGATTGAAGGTGAAGTTGTCCGTGATGGAAGCCAAGTTCCGCCACCTGCTGATTTACCTGCAAAGGTGATCAAGAAGGTTGCGGAAGTTGTTCGGCGTGCTCGTGATGCCAATAGTTGGGAGCCGGCGTTCGAGTACGTTTCGACGTGGCCTGTAGACGCTCGGGATTACGCTGTAACCCAGTTGAAATCTGCGCAGTACGTTGCTCAGTCGCAAGGCGAGTGACGCAAAAAAACGCTTTGGGGGGCCTTGTTGCATAGGGCGCTTCGAACTGACCACAACCCTGCGGGGCTTTCCCGTAAGGGGAGTGCTCCGTCAGTTCAAAAGGAATCAATCAGATGGCTGACTTGATCGTCTTCATCCTGACCCTGCTGCTGCCGTAAGGCATCTGCAAAAAACTCCCTGACGGGGCATATCGCCCCCAGGGGCGCATTGCCCTCGTCGTTTTTTGAGAAAGGAAAACGATATGGCAACTGCACAACCGAAAGTCACCGTACAGCTCATGCATGACACCGACGCAGAAAACCCGCGCAAGTGGGACAACCTTGCAATGATGGTCTGCGCTCATCGCCGCTACATTCTGGGTGATGAGGATGGAGCTACTGAGGCGCTTGACCTGATCTACGAGCACCTGTCCGAAAGGCAGCTCAACGAGATGGGCTTCGACTCAACTCATGTACCTGACATCCAACAAGCTCTCAAAATGACAGGCAAGGCGATCATTCTGCCGCTGTATCTCTACGATCACAGCGGCATCACGATGAGAACCAAGCCGTTCGCCTGCCCCTGGGACAGTGGGCAAGTGGGCTTTATTTTCGTGAGCAAGGCGAAAGTGTGTGCTGAGCAGGGCTGGAAACGGCTGAACAAGTCACGCACCGAAAAAGTAACCGCCATGCTGGTTGGGGAGGTCGAGGTTTATGACCAGTACCTAACCGGCGATGTGTGGGGCTTCAAGGTGATTGAAGACGGCGAGGAGACAGATAGCTGCTGGGGTTTCTATGGCAGCGATCCGCTTTCTAACGGCGTAGTAGAGCATCTTGCAGGCCAAGCAAAGCAGCTGGTTGAAGCTGGGCAATACCAGCGAATCAACTGAGTAATCGCTATCCCTGAGGGGCACCGCCCCTCAGGGAAGGTGCCTCTTTTTCAGGGCTAAAAATCTGAGAAGGAGATACACCATGCGGACTTACATCCTATCGATGACCATCCTGCATACACAGCAGAAGGCTACCTTCCGTTGTGAAGCAACCACCTTCGGCGAAGCGATCGACAAAGCAGAGAAGGCCCATCCGGGTTTTTTTGCCGTTCTGACCCACTCCCTTCCAGGAGAGCAGAACAATGCGACCGTCAACCGTTGAGGGGCTGAAGGACTCCCTTGCTAGCTGGGGGGAGATGAAAGAAGAGGGTGGTGCGTTCGCGGAATACGCTGACGAAATGATCGAGCAATTTCAGGTGAAGCTCATTCTCCTGGAGTACCTGCTTTGTCAGTTCACTATCCACGGACTTGGCTTGACGCTGAAGCATCGGAGCCGGGATGCCTGGGGTGTTCTTATCCCAGACGCATCTCAGCAAGGGCGCTTTCGGTGGCAGGCGTTTCAACGTGATGGCTTCACCGGCCATTGCACGCATGACACGCCGGAGCTGTGCATTGGCGACATGCTTGACGATGGATACGCACTTCTAGATATGGGGGCGCTTGATCGATTGTCGGGTACCGCTGAATGGCAGCGCGGCATGGAGATCGTCGCAGTGATTCAGGCTTGCAATGCAGGTCAGTTGAGCTTCGAGGATGCCATGCGCAAGCGAGAAGAAATCTACTCCCGCTACGCGAAGGTTGCGTAATCGTGAGCATCACTGGAACACCAGAGAAAGAATATCCCCCAGGGGGCGAAAGCCCTCTGGGGTTTCGCCTTTCCGGGGGTGCCACTTGGGTTTTCGAGCCAGGGTGGTGAACTTGAGAAAAGGAGAAATCAATGAAGACCTTTGAGTCATGCTGCAAGGCATTCCATGCCGTAGAAGCCGCAATCGTCGCTCACCGCAATTCGGAGTTAGGAGTCGAGATCCAAGAAAAAACCATGTTGGGGAAACTCAGCATGTTCATGGATCTGGATAACTGGCCTGAGAACCCTGACCTTCAGGGATTGACGGAAGCAGACGAAAAGCAGCTGCGCGAATGGGGTGTTGTTTACAGTAAGCGGCTCCAGGACTTCCATGCGAAGGCCGAAGAGCTGAGAAAGGAGCGGTATAACGCCGTCTGTAGGGCGTTACGGCTGCTCGGAGAAGAAATTGGCTTGCAGTTCAACTTCTTCACATCAGGCCCACTAGATGAGCGCATAGCGAATGTGCTGAGCCATGCTGACTTGCTACGCAAGACGCTGCTTGACGGGCTCGGCTATGTCGATGTGCTTGATCCAGAAACAAACTTTGCGAAGGGCTTCTACAGCACCACAAAGTTGAAGAAAACCGAGCTGTTCCACGACCTGAAGCTCTGTGCTGAGTTCCGTAACAACGGTGTTCTGCATGCGTATGAGGTAATGGCCAGGCTGGGGTTCCATGAGGGTGTCGACAATGAAAATCGTTGACATCGCGCAGCGGACTCCTGATTGGCACGAGTGGCGAAGGGAAGGCATCAGTGCAACCAGTTGCGCTGTCATCATGGGTGAAAACCCTGATAAAACGCCCCTGGAGCTGTGGAAGGAATTGGTTGGAATTGTCGAGCCAGCTGACTTGTCGGTAATCCCGCAGGTTAGGAGGGGAGTCAAATTCGAACCGCTAGCGCTACAAGCCTTTGAGGATAAGTACGGCAAGATGGCTTTGCCGTTCTGTGCAGAGTCGACCGCATACCCTTTTATTCGGGCATCGTTCGATGGGGTTCTGGATGACAAGTCTCCGGTAGAGATCAAGAATCTCTCCGAAACCAACCATCTGGAGGTGCTGCAACTCAGGGAGCATAGCAAGGCATTTAAGCTGTACCGCTGGCAAGTGATGCACCAGATGATCGTCAGTGGAGCACGGCGCGGTTACCTGTGGTTTTGGTCGCCGAAGCATGAACCCTGCTGTTTGATCGTTGACTGGGATGACCTTCTGGTGAGACGAATCATTCAGGCAGAAGAAATCTTCTGGGGGCTGGTGATGCGCGGTGTGCCGCCTGAGGCCGATCCAAAGCGGGACGTTATTCCGCTGGATAGGCTGGACCTGGCTGCATGGCGTCCGCTAGCAAATGCCAGGAGAGCGAAGGAGAGCAAGATTGCTGAGCTGAAGGCCCAGTTGAAAGTGCTCACCAAGGAAGCAAAAGACCTTGAGGCCGAGATCCTGCCGTTGCTGGGGGAGTTCCGCCGGGCCGATGCTCTGGGTGTGAAAGTCACGAGCTACGAAGTGGCTGGCACTGTGGATTGGAAAGGTGTTGCGCACGAGCTGGAGGCGGTTATTCCGCCCGATGTGATCGCGAGACACCAGACCGGTTCGTCAATGGCTACGCGGGTCTCTGTGGATGCCTCCTACGATGAAAGTAAGGCCAAACCTGAGCCGTTGCCCCGCATACGGCAAAAGGTGGACGCAATAAATGAGACGGTCGAAGAGCCGTCACAGTTTTTCGGAACCTTCTGGTTCTAACCCCTCAGCCCGGCACTTGCCGGGCTTTTTTTCGACCATAAAACTGCCTGAAAACGAAACTCAAGGCGGTATCCCTCACGCATCATTCTCAGCACACAACATGGCCGAGAAGCGTATGCCTCCATTTTCATTCCTGAAACGCCTGTGGCCTCGAAGCGAGCGTGCCCTTACGGACAGCTTCGCGCACCCGGCCGAGCAGATGATTACTCCTGAAATCAAGCGGTACCTGGAGAACCATAACTGGCGAAACCTTCGGTACCCACCTTACCAAGAGGGTTATCCAGGGCTGGTTAGCGGGCAGTGGTTCATGCGCAATTATCAGCACGAGCTGTTCGATCGGATTATTCATTCAGTCGGAATGCCTGCCAGTGACCTCAAGCTCTACGTTGAGCCGATCCTGGTGAATTTCGCCGAATTGGCGCACATGCTGCCGGCGTCGGAGAACCACCATCACTCCGGCCCAGGGGGGTTGCTCCGACATAGCCTTGAGGTCGCCTCGCTCACCCTGGATGGGTGCCTTACGACAGCCTTTGATACAAACGAGACCCCGGCACGGCGAAGCATGCGCCTGCGTCGGTGGTACGTCGCGGGCATCGCGTCAGGGCTGCTACACGACGCAGGGAAGCCTCTCACGGATATTCGCGCCACCGATTTTGAAGGCAACAACCAGTGGATCTACGCGCAGGAAACGCTTCATGACTGGTCTGTGCGCAACAAGTTGACCCGCTATTTCCTGCATTGGAATTCCAATAGGCATGGGAATCACGTTCAGGTCTCTGTAGCGCAAGCAACACGGATCATTCCGCCAGCCGTACAGGCGTGGCTGATTGAAGGTGGCCACGACATCTATGAAGCGCTCCTCGATGCAATTTCCGGGAGCGGAAGCTCGCCTCTGACCGAGTTGGTCAAGTGGGCCGACTCTGCATCCACCAAGCGTGACCTCAATCGAGGCTCGAATAATGGCGGGGGCAATGCAACAGGTGTCCCGGTACCGCGGTTGGTGTCGGATGCAATGCTGCGGTTGCTGAGTGACGGAACCTGGAAGATCAACACGCCTGCCGGCCGCGTATGGGTTGCAACTGATGGCGTCTACATCGCTTGGAACCAGGGTGCCGAGGAGATTGTGAGCATGCTGGTCGGTGATGGGGTTGTGGCCATCCCGCGATCACCTGACACGCTAATTGGTACCTTGGTAGAGCACGGGATAGCAGAGAGAGCCCCAAACGGCGACCTGTACTGGCTGGTTACGCCTCACCTTCTGCGCAAGAACGGCAAAGGCCCGGCGCTGCGCTGCATGAAGCTTGTGAATCCGGACATCCTTTTTCCAACCACACCGATTCCGCCGCCAGTTTCCATCAGCCTTGGGAAGGAGGGAAAGCAGAAGGATGTCATTGCTCCTAACGATACGGCTGGCGCAGCAGCGAACGCGCTGAGTGAGCATCAGGAAGACCTGTTTGGGGCTGATCTGACTGGGGACTCGAGCGGGGATACTGACGCTGATTCGGAGCCTACACCTCCAAAAGAATCCGCATCGTCGAAACCAGCAAGAAAGAAAAAAGCGGCTCCAAGGCAAGCAGCTCCGGTACCAACAACCGCCTCTTCAGGGGTTAGCCTCAAACAAGCGCAGAACCCCGCCGAAGACGCCCCTGTGGGTGTGGAGTCAGAGCCGGCAGGTGACGATACGGCTGTAATTGCTTCCTCTCAACCAGAGGAAGCTTTGGATGCTGAGGAGGAAGAAGAAGCACCTCAGGAGCCTCCTGCCAGCCTTGAGGAAATGCTGCTTTTCTTGAGTCCTCACTCGCCGGCGGCTGAGCCCCAGCAAGAAGAACCACTCCCGCCCGCTGAGGCTGAAATTAGCTCCGATCCCTCTGATGCTGATACGCAGGCTGGATCAGGGCAGGGGGCGCAGGAGCTGTTACCTCGTCAGGAAAAGATCTCCCTCAACTCCATCATGGGGCAAGGCAAACGCACGCCTAAAACTACGCCTCCGGTGGAATCGAAGAAGCAGAAAGACGGAGAGGTCGGCCGCGTGGCGGAGGAGGTGCCAGGCGTTTCCAGCATCTTGCCAGCCGGTGTCGTCTCGAAGCTTACAGCGCACGAATGCTACCTGCTGGAACAACAACCTGATCTTGCCCAAAAGCTCATCACCGCTACTCAAGACCCCGAGAACGCGGCATTAGCGAGAAACAAGGTATTCGTTCGACTGGGGAAATCCTCCTTCCTTGCTGAGGACATCCACCCGCTCGTCCATGCGGGCTGGCTGTGGCAGGACATTACCGTCGAGGGGCCAGCCCTGACCCGAACCCTACAGTCCCGTGAAGGCTTCATGCTCACGTCCGACTACAGCGTTATTTACTGCAAGTTAGCGGAGCTGGACTGGGTTATTCCTCACATATCCCGGCTTCGCGAGGCCGACATCCCAAGCCTCGAGCAGGCTGTGAAGTCGCTGATCGAGAAGGCCGTACTTGAGGAAATAGGCGGATCACCTGTGCTCAGCCTCACAACCTACATGCTCACGAATGTCGCTGAGCAGTTCGGCATCACGCCAACATCTCTAGAGAACGCGGTGTTCTGCTTCCGCGATGCCGTCAAGGTCGCCAAGCGCAGAAAAATCTTCGTTCGCCCCCTTTACGAGGAGCTTCCCAAAAAATGAGTGAATGGGACTACACCAGTTACTGGCGGAAAAACTACGAGGCGCGGGAAGCAGTTGCGTGGGGTTCGTCCATGCTCGCCGGCACCGCCGTTCAATTGATGACGGAGATGCCGGTAACCCCATACCTGATAACGCTTGGCGTGCAGGCTGGATTTGCGTTAGCGGCCATACCAAGGGCCCTCCGCGTTCATCGGGCAAAAGCCTGTCTCGTTGGAGCAGATCTCTCCTTCATCACCTTGGAGGAGGTGATGGAGCTGGTGAAGAGACACCCACACGAGTTCTATTTCGGCGAGGCTTTCCCTTGGCGACAGCGGCACGGGCAGTACGCATTCGAGCTCCAGGCGATGGATATTGAGGCCATTATCGGTAAGCGTGGCCGCCGCAACGCTGAGGTTAAGGGTACGAAATGGATACACGGGATCGGCATGGATGAAGAGGAGCCATGTTTCCGGCCAGCAGACCAGCGTTCGATCCACCACCTCGTGCTGGGCACAACAGGGGCCGGTAAGACCCGCTGGTTCGACCTGGCCATATCTCAGTGCATCGCTCGTGGTGAGCCCGTGATCGTAATCGATCCGAAAGGCGATAAAGGCCTAGCCGAAACATGCGAGCGCACATGCAAGGCGATGGGGAAGGCCAGCCTGTTCAAATACTTCCACCCTGCACATCCGGATAAGTCGGTTCGTTTGTCGCTGACAAAGAACTACGGCCGGGCAACGGAAGTTGCATCCCGTGTGGCAGTGTTGATGAAAAGCGAAGCTGGCGATCCATTCCAAGCCTTTGCTCAAATGTCCTTGAATAGCGTGATTCAGGCCATGTTGATCTGCAACATCCTGCCCACGCTTGTTGGTCTCAGGAGAACCCTTGAGGGAGATGTTCCAGGGCTAACCATCAAGGTGGTTATGGCCTTCGGTTCAAAGGTCTTCGGTGAAGATGAATTCGCGAGGATGGCCGAATCAGCAATTCTTTCGGCCAAGGTTCGGAACATCGAAGAGAAGGCGAAGGTATTACGGAAGGTCTATTACAACGATATCGCGAAGGTTGAGGCCAATACCGATCTGGAAGGCCTGCTCACCATGCTCGAGCACGAGCGATCGCACTTCAGCAAGATGATCGCTGGCCTTCTTCCAATCCTGGTGATGCTCACCTCCGGTGAAATGGGGCCGCTGCTTTCCCCGCACATCGACGACGAAGACCCGCGCCGAATCAGTGACCTCAACTCGGTCATCAATGCCGACCAGGTTCTTTACCTGGGCCTCGACTCGCTTGCCGACCCGATGGTGGGCTCAACCATCGGGTCGCTGGCCCTGGCCGATCTAGCGTCGACAGCGGGCGAGATCTACAACCACAGGTTGCCTAAGCCGGTGAACATCTTTGTCGACGAGGCCGCCGAGGTGATCAATGACCAGCTCATCCAGCTGCTGAACAAGGGCCGCGGCGCAGGGATAAACCTCTACATCGCAACCCAGACCATCGCCGACTTCAAGGCCCGCATGGGTGACGAAGCCAAGGCCATGCAGGTTTTGGGGAACGCGAACAACATCATCTGCCTCCGCATCCTTGATACCGATACGCAGGAGTTCGTGGCGAAAAAGATGACGCCAACTCGCTACAAATACGTGATGCGTACTCAGGGCAACTCGGCAGGTGAAGGCGGGGTGGTGCAGGGCGGGAATGTTGGTGAGCGCCTTATGCAAGAGGAGGGTGAGCGCTTCCCAACAGCGCTCCTCGGCGAGCTACCAGACCTCGAATATCTCGCGGTGTTTGCGGGCGGTGATATCCGCAAGGGGCGACTACCCATTCTTACCGGCCCGACTGCCAACTGATTCCGGAGCAAAAAATGACTGTCTCGATTCCACTAGAAATTCAGCGGCTCACTGGCCTGGATGAGGCCTCAACAACTCGGCTGCGCACGTTTGACCTGGAATGGCGTTGTGGCACGCAATTCATCTTCAAGATGCTTGAGGCGGGCCATAAACCCGAGGTAATTGGTGCTGCCCTGATTGATGTGCTGGTGGCTTACCAGCGTATGTGTCGTGAGGGCATCAGCGACTTTATTCGGCTCCGGGTGGTGCTCGGCCACATCCTCCAGATCCTCACGAGCTACGGCAACGCCCCTGCACCGGATGATGTCGTCCTGTGGTGCGAAACAACAAATGTCCCGCAACCTATCCGGGAGTTCCTGATCAATGGCTGAGATGCTTGAAGAGAAGTGGCCAAAGGGCGTTATGGCCTCTATAGCGTTCTTCTTCGTCCTGATCCTGATGCTGGCGACTGTTGCGCCGAACAAGCTTGTGGATACGGTGATGCTGAAAGAGCGGAAATGGGGCATTGAGTTGCTTGGCGATTCGGACATGGAGAAGGTGCTGGAAAAAACCAATCGCTACTACTCGGCACTTGTCATCGACTCCGGGGCAAAAAAGATTGTCTCCGACATGCTGATGCCTCGTGGCGGCACCGTGGATGCCTTCGAAAAAAACGTGGATTGGTGGTTTCGGTATCTTGAGTCCCGAGGTGAGGCCGTCCAGAAAATCATCTACCAGATGGTTTACCGGATCGTTTTAACGCTTTACTGGTTGCCACTGCTGGTCGCGGTTCTGGTGCCGGCTATTTACGCCGGCTGGATGCGCTGGAATGCCAAGCGGCATGGATTCGACTACTCATCACCGTTCTTGAATAACAATGCCGCGATCGTCCTGTCATGGGGCGGAATGCTCATCGTGCTCAGCGTGTTGATGCCTCTACCTTTACCGCCACTCGTTATCTCAACCTTCATCGTCATCATGCTGCCTGTCGTGCTGTCCGTGCTGATCAGTAACCTGCCAAAGCGCATTTGAATTCTGACCATAAAACCGCCTGAAAACGGAACTTTCAGGCGGCGTTTGTCCGCAGAATGCCCCTAACACCACGACAGGCTGACCCTTATGGCAACGAAAACCATCCCCTTTGCTATCACCATCACAGCCCTTGCCACCGCTTTGGTTGTTGGTTCCTATCACTATTTCTCCACCGTGAGCGTGCTGGAAGGCCAGATCAATACTCTCGAAGGTGAGCTGACTATTGCGAGAGCACAAGCAGTCGACCCCGCCTCTATCCAAGAGATCATCGGTAACCTCAAACAGCTTCCAGAAGAAGATATCCCCGCAGCTCCGGACAACTGGATCTATGGCTCTTCATCTGCTCGGTACACGCTCGTCGAGATGACGGATACGGAATGTCCTTACTGCCGCGATCACTTCCCCCTGCTGAAAGCGCTTATCGAGTCGTCAGCGGGGCAAATCAATGCCGCGATTCTCCATGTCCCCGCCCTTGGCGAGGCATCACGCCGGCAAGCCCTGGCGATCGAGTGTGCTGGTGAGCAAGGCGGCTCAGATGCTGCCTGGAAGTACACCCAGACGGTTTTCGATAAAACCGGTGGCAACGGCAAGGGGGTTTCAGAATCACTCGTTTCTCTTGCGACAGAGCTTGGCCTGGATGGGAAGCGCTTTGCGGCCTGCACAGATTCGAAGCAGGCCATCGAACGAGTAACCGGCGACCTTGATCAAGCAATAAAGCTGGGCATCCAACAGACTCCTTCGACCCTGCTCCTGGATAATCAGACAGGCATGTCGATGGTTCTTCAAGGTGCCAACGCCAGTCATGAAGGCATCCTTAAGGCGATCGCCAGCATCAGCAAAGCAGGGGGTGCAAAGTGAGTGAGCCCATCAAAATACCTGCATACATCGACCAGCCACCTCACGTGATGTTTTGGCGTTTGGATGAGGTGATGCCTATCGGAATTGGATTGGTTGCCGGCGTTCTCCTGGCACAGCTAATTCTCTGCACGGCGGCGGGTCTGTTGCTCGCTCGCTTCTATCGCCGCTTCTGCGACAACCGCCCTGATGGCTATCTGCTTCACGCCATTTACTGGCACTGGGGAGCTATCGGCCGGAAGAGAGTGCGATCCATGCCCAATTCCTACGAGAGAGAGTTCGTCTGATGCTTTTAAAGTCGCTTAGCAATTCGTTTGATGGCATGCGCGGAGAAAATCAGTTTCTGCGCATTGCCGTTGCTGGCCTTGTATTGAGCAATCTGCTGGTGTCCTGCTCTGCTCTCAACAAGGATGAAGTGGTAACCGTGGTACCACCCACTCTGACTGAGAAGGCCTGGGTCAGCAAAACACAAAGTTCCGGTGAGTATGCCGACGCATGGGCTCTGTACATCGCGATGATGCTGGGTAACGTCACCCCGCATAATGCCTCTGTAGTGAAGGATGCCCTGGGGCCTATCCTCGATAAGGCCATCTATCAAGACACGATGAAGGTTCTCGATACTCAAATTCATCAGATCCGCCAGGATCGTGTGACCCTGAGCTTCGAGCCGCAGAAGGTGCTCCGCGATAACATCAACGAGAACAAGTTCTACGTTACTGGCCGCTCCGTTAGTGAAGGGCCGGCTGGCGATAAAAAGCGTAGCAACCGAACCTACGAGTTTGAGATTGTGATCAAAGACTACAAGCCAGTACTGAGTTGGCTCAGCACGAACTCTGGTGATGCTCGAACTCAGGATGTAGTTGATCGCGAGAACAGTAAGGCCGAGAAACAAGCAGAGCGTGAGAAAAGAAAAAATAATCAGTAGCGCCAAGTTGAGGCACAAAAAGCCCATGCCGATGTTTTTGGCATGGGCTTTTTTTTGGTATCGCCGGTCAACGCCTATACAGAATTGCCCTCCGTTTTCAGACGCAAAAGTTGCTTGAAAACGCGACTCAAGCGGCGGAATGCCCTCCAGAATTGACGACAACTCAGAGCAGAGGTCGTCTCGATGTCACTTCCAGTTTCCCTCCATTTTTTCAAGCCAGCTGTGCTGGTACTGGCTATGGCGGCTGCACTGCCAGCTGTTGCCCAGGATCAGATTCAGATACCAGGCATGAACATGCCAGTTGCTGCCAGCGTGCAGCCTCATGTGGTTGCCAAGCCTGTCGCTACTCCAGAAAGCGTCTCGGAACGACAGGAGGAACCTCAGACGGAAAAGAAGCAACGTCTGGTCGCCGTCACTCCGGGCTCTGCTGAAAACCCCAGCGTGCCGGCCAGCGTTATGAAAAAGCCTGTGCCAACGCAGCCAATCGAGTCCCGCCAAGACGTGGTTGTTTCGAATGGCACCAATACCCTGATTCCCATCAGCCGTGGCCAAATGAACCGTATCGTCACGCCGTTCGATGTACCTAAAGTCCAGACAGTGAGCACGGCCGATATTTCGGTAAGCGGTAACGTTCTTTACGTCACAACTTCCGAAGATAAGCCGGTGACTATGTACGTCACACCGGACGACGATGAGACCGTAGCAATCTCCCTGACCTTATTGCCGCAGGGCGTTCCTCCCATCCAAGCAAACCTGATTCTGGCGAAAAATGTGCAAGGCCTTGCGAGCGGCTTGCCAGTCACTTCGTCTACGAACTACAGCGGCCAAGCCCGGAAGTGGGAACGCTCTCAGCCGTACATGGACACGCTTCGCTCCCTGATGCGAGAAATGGCGCTGGGCAAGCTCCCACGTGGATACAGCTTCGGTGCTCTTACAAACGGAAACAAGATCCCTGCCTGCGCGCAACCAAGCCTCAGCTTCGATTTTAGCAAGTCGCAGCTGATCGAAGGTCATGACTTCAAAGTCTTCGTGGCCACGGCAGAGAACGTGTCGGCCAAGACTGTCGAGTTCGATCACGCCTCTTGCACTCACCCTCAACGAGCGGCTGTAAGCGCATGGCCAGATGAGGTGCTTGAGCCTGGCCAGAAAACAGAGGTGTTTGTAATCACTCGGGTTCCGACCGAAGTGCCGCAAAGCTCCACCCGCCCAAGCCTGTTGCAGTAAGGGGAACCATCCGTGAAAGCGATTCAGCAATTCTTCGAAAAACTCACGCCGAGGGGCAAGCTGATGCTTGCCATCGGTGGGACGGTTTTGATCGTCGGCACTGTCGTAGGCGTGGCCATGAACGCAGCAACTCCCGAGCGTAAGTCACGCGCAGCGGCAAAGCCTCAGGTCGAGGCCATCCTGACTGACGAAGACCCTCGTGCGCTGGGCATGGACTCCCTTGCGAGTCAACAACGACAGCTTCAGACGCAGATGAACCGCCTTGAGCGAACGTTGGGGCAGAAAGAGAAAGACGTTCAACTCAAAAACACGCAAGAGAAGGTGAGCGGCTTGGAGCAAGAGATCCAGTTGCTTCAGAAAGAGTTGGCGCGGGTTGGACGCGATAAGAAAGGCACCGAAGAGAACGGGGATAACTCCTCCGACAGTTCCGCCGCCAACCAGACACGGTCCCCTATCCCCCCTCGCGAATCGGTATTCGTCAACAAGGCGACGAGCTCGCCGGCACAGCTGACAGACGTTTACTCGAACCTGCCACCTGAGCAACCGGAAGACCCTAAGTCGCGATCAAGCGAGAAAAAGGAAACGCCCAAGATCCGGGTGATAAAGGGCAAGGAAGACGAGGGAAAGAGCGACAAGCCTGAGGAGCTATCTGTGACGCTGCCCGCTGGATCGATCCTGTCTGGCGTCTTGGTCACAGGTATGGACGCGCCAACTGGAAAGCAGGCACAACGCGACCCTTTCCCGAGCCTGATCCGCATCAAGAATGAAGCAATCCTTCCTAACCGCTTCAGGGCTGATTTTCGCGAATGCTTCCTGATCGCCGGCGGCTGGGGTGACCTCAGCTCGGAAAGAGCCTATCTGCGAGCGGAGCGCCTGTCGTGCGTACGCAATGATGGTTCGGTGCTGGAGTCCAGCCTGGAGGCATACGCAACGGGCGAGGATGGGAAGGCAGGCATCCGTGGCCGTTTGGTCAGCAAGCAGGGCCAAATCCTTGCAAGAAGCCTTATGGCTGGCTTCATGCAGGGGGTCGCGAGTGCTTTCAACGTTCAAAAGGTACCGACCATCAACGTCACCCGCGCTGGAGATAACGGCGACACCGTTGCTCCTGTTTACGAGCAGGCATTCGATAGCAATGCACTTCAGTCGGCCGGCTTCAGTGGGGCGGGGACGGCTCTTGAGCGAGTCGCCGACTTCTATCTCGAGATGGCTGAAAGCATCTTCCCTGTTATTGAAATCGACGCAATGCGTGATGTTGATTTTATCGTCAATAAAGGCATGACCGTTAAGTTCAATGCAGCAACTCTCAAAGTCAATGACGTAAACAATTAAGGAAATCGTGATGATTAAGAAAATTATCCTTGTAAGCGCAATTGCTGCATTGACTACTGGCTGCACAAATCTTCTCAACGTAGGCTCAAGTGAGTATGCATGTAAAGGTATGCCGAGCGGCGTTACTTGCATGTCCGCAAAAGATGTTTATTCGGCAACTGAGGGTGATGACTACAAAACCCAGCTGAAGCAAGAACAAGAAGGCGTTGAGGCCGGCAGTGATAAATCAACAGGTACCGGCGCAACGCGCGTGCTTATCGCAGAAGGATCGGACAACGCCCCAATGCCGATGAGAGCGAGAAATCCTCTTCCGATCCGCTCGCAGGCTGTAGTCATGCGTATCGCAATTGATCCATGGGAGGACGAGAAAGGCGATCTGTATGTTCCTGGCTTCATTTATACCGAAGTGGAAGCGCGTCGCTGGGAAATTGGAGCTCGCAATCCACAAGCGACACCAACCCTCCGTCCCTTGACGGTAATAAGCACTAGTGAAGCCGACAAGAAAAAGTGAGTTTCTTTGCTAATAACACCTTGCCTCGGCAAGGTGTTTTGGTTTGTGCCAATAGATTAGTAAATGGTTAAAGTCAACTGATTCAAATTCATAGGTATCAGTATGAATCATAGAAAATTTAGTAGCAGCATGAGGTTGATACGCTCATTGGGCATGATGTTCATAACTTTCATGCTCGCCAGCATAGCGAAGGCGGAATTGGTACAGGTGGAATACCTATCATCCAACGGCCAACGAACAGTATCTGCATCGAAAGAGATATTCATCAACCCTAAAGGTGACTTAAGCGTCTATTTAAGCGCAGGTGTAGACCGAACCCTGAAAGCCCGGCTACTGACCTCAAGTGGCTCTGTAGTTGCAGAAACTAAGAGTGGTTTGTTGGGTGCAAATGACAAAATTATTGTTAATAACGTTTCATACTACGGTGCCGTTTTAAAACTGCCCGCTCCCAAGTCTGGAAATTATACTCTTATAGCTGAGATTTTGAATTCTGACGGCAGTGCCGTCCTGCAAAGCGACAGCTACAATCTCCAGGTCGACGTAACCTCCCCAGTTATCGGAGGGGAAATAGTACGTACTAATGGTGGCTACAACTATCCCATTAGCGTGTTAGCACCGCTAGCGTGGGGTGAAGACGCCGGCGGCACAGTTACAGTTTCAGGGCTAGCTGATCAAAGTTCGGGGATAGATAAAGTTGAGTTCTTCGCAATAGACTCAGGCGGGGTACGAAGAACGTTTCAGAGCCTTGTTAATATCGAAGCAGCCAGTGCAACTGCAAAGATTACTGAAATCACAAACGGTAGCTTAACGCCTTACGATAGACAAATTTATACCATGGGCTTTCGCGTATTCGATAAAGCAGGTAACTACACCGACAAAAGTTTGCCCATAGCTATAGACCGAAAGGTTCCTGAATATTTGCGTATAGAGGTATTTGACTTAAAGACAAATAGCTGGATTGCATATACGCCAAAGATGACGGTCTATTCAAATCCGGTAAAGATTAGATATGTCCGCAAGAAGCTTGATCATACTAGTTTCAATGGCACACTGTTTGGGTGGGGGGACAGTATCTACAATAGTCAGGACGCTGAATTTTTATATTTCACTACCGATTTGGAGTATCCAAAAAATTCTACAAACTATTTTGTACTTCAGAACAAAGCAGGGCTGGCAACCGTTCAGTACTATTCCAATTTCATCTTTACGTTAGCCCCTGGGGTTGAAGGCGGTCCTGTACCAACCGGAATTACGTATCAAATCCAAGGGAGAGAGTGGACGAAAAGCGACACAATACGAGAGTCGAAGCCATTTACAGTCTCGCTTGTAAAGATTTCAACTGAACCTAGAGGGTATAATCAAATAGCTGGCGTCAATGGTGTGACATGTGCTATTCCTGCTGGGCAAACTGAATGCACAATGAATCCTAATATTAACATCTCCACTGGTCGTGGATATGTTCCTTATCCATATTTCGTATCTAAGGATGACCGCACCTTTGCAAACTATGGCGGGTATTTATATACGTATTGGGATTTCAATTCGCCAAAGGTGTCGGGTATTGTTGTTGATTTTTCTAAGCGTGAAGTTGTAGCGACTGTAGTCGATGACGATCGCATGCTCAATTGGCAGCATTATATGTGGGATACACAAGAGTTTAGAATGACTCTTGAGGCTGGCGGGAAAAAGACAATTGTACCTCCTTTTTCTATTATTGACCTTGACTATAAAACAAAACAGGTTCGGTTTAAGCTTGGAAAAATTCAAAATGGCTATTACCGAGTAGGTGTCGAGGCGCAGGATACATACGGCAATATCGGCAGCGCATTCATTAGTGATAATACGTTCATAGATAGTAATGCACCTACCATTAACATTGCATCCAAGCCCGTTATTGCAAGTCTTGATGAGATACTAATCACCATTACAGATGATGTGGACCCGGCACCAGCTATACAGAGGATAGCTCTCAAGGGTGGGCCAACCTCAACTTCAATAGACTTGGCCTGGCGTGCTGTCTCGTCTGGCAAGTATCTTCTGGAGTATCCGATTATTTTTCCTTCGGAGAGTGAGGCTGAGACATACTCCCTAGAAGTCATCGCTTCAGACAAATATGGTAATGTCGCAAACCAGAGTAAGAGTTTTTCTTATAAACCACGAACTGTCGGTATTATTAAACATCCGGATGGTGTGGTCCGTATCCCAGCCGTGAATCATGTGTTCAATCGAAATGACGGTACTGATGTTATCGATAGTGCTCCCCTTACTCTAAATGATGGCTCGGTTGTTGCCGGAACTTATGACTTGATAGCCTCGTTGCGAGGAGATTCCGTAGGTAGTTTGTTGGTGTCCGGTGTACTTATTGAGCCAGGGGCAACTGTCGTTGTTGGTAAGATAAACTTTTCCAACACTCAGGGTAGAATTAGTATCCCTGTTAAATCAGGTTCGGAGGGTGCATCTGGAGCTAACAATCTAATTCTATCTACTTCGGCCCCGAATGCTCCAATTATTTCAGCCAATATTCAAACCTGGATGCCCTCTCCAATTGTTTCACTAACAGCTGGACCAATTGTGCAGTCGATGACTGATGTCCTTGTAAAAATTGAAGTCCCTTCTTCTTCTATTTGTAAAATTACATCTTCTGAGGTTTATGCAAGAGCATCAGATGCATTGCTTAGTCCCGCGTGTTTCTTGGAGTGGTTAGAAGTTCCGAGTGGACTTAAAGTTGTCTTGGATGAAAAAAATGGACGTTCTACATCTGTTTTACAGGGCCGTACTTTGGAACCTGGTGTGAACAGAGTCAAATACTCGATTTCAATATTTAATCAAGGAAAAGAGAAGGTACTCCTTCACCAAGAGGAAAAAGAATTTGTAGTCCAACCAGCAACTGGCTCATCATCGTTCCAACAGTCCTTGAGTGAACGGTCGGTTACACGAGCTCTTGAAAACGTTTCCTTGACGATGGCGCAGCGCTCTGGCCCGGCGTGTTTGATCACTGGTGATGAGGCAGCGGCAAAGAGTGCAGGTATGAGCGGCGGTGCATTGAGGTGCTTGATTGAGTTCTCTGTGAGCCCGAAAGACCTCAGCATTAAAGCTCTTGATCCTCTTGAATTGACCGGTGTTTTCACCCGTTCCGGGCAGCATCCGATCCGCTGGACGGCTAGCGTCTACGACACCACCGGGAAAAAGATCACCCTCGAAGAGGGGCAATCGGTCATTCAGGTAATAGAGCCGCCTGTAACAACGAAACTGACGGTCAGCGTCAACGAAAGCTCATCGGTGGACGCAACTCCCATAGAGGACTTCCCGGCAGCGTGGGAGAAGAAAACCTATTCAGTTCTGTCGAGCCCGTCCCAGGGCTCTGTAGTAGCGACCCCTACCGGGTTCACCTACACCCCGAACACTGGATACGTTGGCCCCGATGAGTTCAGGTACCGCGTGCAGGACGTGTCTGGGATGAAGGCTGAAGCCACCGCGGTTGTGAATGTCGCGAAGTTCAATTACGCCCCTACCTGGACGGGAGTAATCATTCAGGCCCGTGAAGGGCAAGTTAGTGACCAAGTTGATCCTGAGGTGCATGACATCAATCTCTGGGACAGCCATACGTTCAAGATCCTCACGAACCCGACGCACGGGACTGTCCGTGTGTTCTATGGCCGTATGGAGTACACCCCTAATCCGGGTTTCTATGGGGAAGATTCGTTCACTTTCAGCGCCACGGATCAGGAAGGGCTCAGTGTTGAAGGAGAGGGGAAGGTCACTGTTGCTCAGTTTAATTTTGCACCAACGGGTATCACCCCTTCGACAGTGAAGATGTATGCAGGAATCGGTGGAACGGCCGATCTGAAAGTGATCGATCCGAACAACTGGGGCTCGCACACCTTGCAAGTCGTCAAACAGCCAGCACATGGCCACGTGACGGTGGAGGGAATGAGCATCACCTATAAGACCGATGGCCAGGCTGAAACCTCAGTACAGATTCGTGCCATTGACCAGGATGGCCTCTATGTCGATCAAGATGTTGTCCTGAAGCTTTTGCCGGCCTGGGATATGTTCAAAGACCGCGAAGTTCAGCCTACCTCGGTGGCCCCGAGCATCCCGGCCGTGAAGCACCAAATGACGACCCGTTTGGGTGCCTATGCGCTCCGAATTCCCGACCAGGAAGTGATTCAGGCTCTCGGCGGCGAGATCATCGCCATCGTCACGCCTGACTCGAAAGTTGGGGTGACACTGGAGCATCGTGAGCTTTCTCAAGGCACTGGTATGCGTCTGGTACCTACTAAAATGACTGCCGATCTGCTGGAGGCCCGTTTAGGTGGCCTGGATGTTGGGGTCGATGGCCAGGCGCTGGTCTATCTCAGTCGCGCCGATATGACCGGCCCTGTCTATTCCGTGCCGGTAACCGTATGGGCTCCGGAGGGCGTACTGACGGCTGATGCATGGGAGATTCTGCAAGCGTCCGGCCGTGCTCAAATCAGCTTCAGCCCGAGCAATGGGGCATGCAGCATCTTGACCAGCGAAGCTGTCGCGAAGCCGAAAAATGCACTTCAGGATCGTGCTTGCTACGTCACTTGGACGAAAACCCCCGATGAATGGCGCAACGCTAGTACCTTGGCCAACCTGATGATGGATGCCGGCGGGAGTTCTTTGGGAAACCAGACTATCGAGGCTACCGCCTATGTGTTTGACCCTAGCGGCGTGAAGCACAAGGTTGCGAGCTTCACTCGTGACCTGAAGATCCTTCCGGTTGCAGATCAGATCCGCTTTGGCCTGAAGCCAGCACCGGCAGAGGCCTATCAGAAGGTGCAGCAACTTTCCTTGTTGCTCCGTCACACGGATGGCCCTGTGTGTGATGCAACGGCGAACGAAGGCGTTGCGAAAAAGACGGCTCAGCAATGGTCGAGCCGCCCATCGTGCCTTATCCGTTGGATGCAGATGCCAGAAGGCATGGCCCAGCAACGCAACACAGTTACGCCACTCGCGGAAGGAACAATGACCCTGCTTGGAGCGAACAACATCTCCTGGAAGGCATCCATGTTTACGCCGAGTGGTCAGGAAATCGATATTGGCTACGGAGAGCACACCGTAAACGTGATCGAGCCGCCGGCAATCGAAATCGATATGCCGGCAAGCAACCTGGTGAAAGAAGGGCTGTATTCGGTCTCACAACTCGGCGGCTATGTTGGTAGCGCATCAGTGACTGCAATCGCAGCTTCCTTGGACGTGGCGATCAATCGGGCGGATGCAGTGATCGAACGGTCTACGATTCCGAGTTACGGTCGTGCCCAGCGGTTTACGCGCTACATCGAGGGGGCCGAGGCTCCCCTGTGGAGCGTAACGCCATACTCTGTTGACGTTGGATACACCGCGTTGCCAGAGATGAGGTCGACCAAAACCGCGTCACTCCTGGCGGTCCCTCACGACAAAATTCTCCCTGTCATTCTCAACGACGAGAGAACTGTCCTGGATACGGTCAGCCTTCCAATCCGCGTGGCCATCAAGGACACCCGCTACATGGAGGACGCATATCGGCTGAGCAGCATGGGCGACTGGGATATTCGCCTGCTTTCGACAACTGCCGGAGTGAATTATGAGCCGATGACGAACTGGGAGCCCATCGACGAGAACGGGGAGGTTGAGTTTGAGATCGATCTACAATCGCTGACGAACAAAGCGGTTCGCATCATTGCAGAAGCGCGTGTTCGCTCCCCTGTGCCGGAATACGAGCTGATTCGGGAGTCGGGCTCGCCAATGGTGCTCTCCGTTCTCAACGGCGAATCTCTCGATGGTTCAATCCAGGCATTGCGGGTTATCGGCCCAGCTCCTCTTCGCAGCAGCTTCTACGCCGTCACCAACGATCGCTACCAGTCAGGAGACCTTGGTGACGTGCGCTGGGAAATGAGCAAGGACGGCGGCGTGACGTGGGAGGACGTTGAGGCCAATGCGAAGCTGCCGCAACGGCTCAGCATGGTCTTTCAGCGGGGTACATATCTGCTGAGGGCAGAGTTGACGAACCGTCATAGCGGCGCGAAATCCATGACCCCTACCGTTGAAGTTATTGCCTATGTCGTGCCCGTTGCCCGCCTTAAAGGCCCAGCAAACGTGTTTATTGGTGATAGCGGTACGTTCACGCTCACTGACCTCAAAGGTAATGCGCTCGATACGACCGGAATGGTTGTGGAATGGTCGGAGGATCGCGGTAAAACCTGGGCCGCTGGGGAGGGCTCCTACCGGCTGAGCCGCAACTCTGCTGATCGTGTGTACCTCACGGCCAGGCTGAAATACTCAGACTCACCAGAGGATAAGCGCGTCTACAAAACCCTCCGCGCAGGCGTTGCGTTTAGACCTGTCCGGCCGCCTCGTGTCCAGATCATCGGGCCGCGCCGTCCTGAGGTAGGAAAGGAAGCTACCTGGGTCGCCAACTTGATGATGCCGTACCCGAAAATGGATATGACAATGGATGGTGAGTTCATCCTGCCTGACGGCACAGTCGTCGACTCCACTGAGGTGAAGTACACCCCAACTCGGGAGGACATGGAGAAAGAAGAGAGCTACATCAGCGTCCGATCTTGGATCAATGGGTATGAGGATCGAGGCGGTTTGGGCCTAACTCAGCACCGTCTTATTTTCTGGTCGTACGACTGGCCTGAGTGGAAGATCAACACCAAATACTCAGCCAAGTATGCGCCGGCAGACTTGACCATGACGGCTCGCTCTCTTGGCTTGTTCCGAGAGTTCGAGGGCTTGACCATCGAGTGGGATATCCCACCCTACGCCGGCCTAGAAATGATCAAGGACTCCAGCCAGACCAGTCGCATCGTTCGACTGACTGAGCCGGGGATCTACACATTCGGTGCTCATATCACCGACTCGCGGGGCAACTACAGCTATGCCGAAACAGAGATGGAGTTTTTGGAGCCTATTCCGTGGGATGTGAAATTGTCCTGGAGTGGGGATAACGACGCGAATCGTGCCCCGCTGGGCGTTCTGATCCGACCATCAATCACCGGCGGGCATCCCAAGGATCAGATACTCAGCAAAACGTTCAGTCTCAACGGGGAGACGCTATCAAGCTCAGGGGATTATGGGCGAGCGACCCTTGAAGAGGAGGGCGTGTATACGGTGAAACTGGATGTCGCCAGCGCAATGGGGCACACAGCAACAGGCCAGGTTGACATCTCGGTGGCAAGGAACAAGCCCCCGGTCTGCAAGCTGGAGCTTGTGGTCGGTCGAACCTCCTGGCTGGTAAAAGCCGTTTGTACTGATGAAGATGGCCGCATGGCCAAAAACCTTTGGTTCATCAATGGTGAGCAGCAGGCTCTCAGCTCAAACAGCATCTCTGTGCCAATGTGGCGTTATCCAGATGGCGAGCCGGTAATTACGCTTGTAGGTATCGATAACTCCGGCGCGGAATCGCCTCCAGTCTCCAACAAGTAAAGAGAAGGGCCGCTTGACATCCTCCCCGGCCTAAGCGCCGGGGATTCCCTCTCCAGGACGCTCATGCCCGAGCGCGAGAATGTTCCTGGCCGCGTTCACGTCGCGGTCGTGAGTGACACCGCACTCACAGATCCATTCTCTTATTCCAAGCCCTGCGATACCTCTCGGCCTGCTGTCGGGCAATGCACCGCAACAGCTACAGGTTTGGGTGGTGTACGCCTCGTTCACTACCCTGAAGACGATGCCTGCGTGCGCGCATTTGTAGGCCAGCATCGTTTTCAGTTGACCCCAGCCGGCATCGAGCACCGACTTGGCCATGGTGGTTCTGACGAGTTTCTGCGGGCTGACATCGCCCACGATGATCATGTTGCAGCGCTCGACCAGCGAGCGGCTGAATTTGTGCAAGGCATCCTTGCGCCGATTGGCGATCTTCGCGTGGATGGCCCGCACACGAGCCTTCTTGCCGGCACGCTGGGCTTTCGCCAGCCTGGGCTCCAGGTCGCGGTAGAAACGGCCGTTCTCCAGTCGCTGCCCGTCGCTACAGGTGGCCACGTCCTTCAGGCCCAGGTCGATGCCAACTGCCCCTTGCCCCGCTGATAGCTGGGTATCCAGCTCGACGACGACATTGAAATACCAGCGGCCTCGAGCGTCTTCGCTGAAGCTGCCGGAACGGAAGCGGTACTGGCCCAGCCCGTAGCTGTCCCAGACCTTGAAATAGTACCCGTTGTGGTAGATCTGGCCATTCTTCCAACTGGCAGCCGCGGTGTTGAACGGCACCCACCCGAGCGACCGCCGTGCACCACCAGACTTGCGCCAGTTCAGCCTCGCCTTGCGATACTGCTTGCGCCGGGTGACGTATTCAGCCGCGACACATTGCAGCGTTTGGCTATGCAGGCCAAGTTCCTTACCTGCTCCCTTGCTGTACGGATGCAGATCAAAGGCAGACAGAAACACCCCACGCTCACGGATTGAGCGATGGCTGAGTTCATTCAGGTAGTTCCAGACGAAATTCACGCTGCGCGCCATCTGCCGCAGCAGCGGCGCATGCTTGTCTCGAACGCGAACTTGGAGGGTCTTGGTGTGCTTCATGGCAATAACGTGCCACAAAATCGGAATAACCCAAGGGCCGCTGCGCGATGGGTCTTATATCCCCGCCAAGAATGACGGGTTTTTACGGCCCGACTGATAAAGCGGCCCTTTTTAATTTCCGTCGACAAATGCGCCTGAAAGCGAAACACAGGCTTACGGAAAGCACGAAAAATGTCTCCTGAGCGCAGCCCCTGCGCATGTCAACCTCTAGGAGCAAGACCAATGCACGTCAACAAAGCAACCCTCCAAACGATGGCCATCGCAGCGGCAATGGTGGTCGCCGGTACCGCGCTCGCGGGTACCGGCGGCGATACGTTCGATAGCGTGTGGATTACCTTGACTGAGTGGATGCAAGGTACCCTCGGCCGCATTCTGATCGGTCTGATGATCCTCACCGGCATCGGCGCGGGCGTTCTTCGCCAATCGCTTATGCCGTTCGTTACTGGCGTTGGCGGCGGTGTTGGTCTCTATGCTGCGCCGGATGTTATCGAGTCGGTAATGTCGGCAACTATCCCAGCAGCAGCTGTAGTCACCAACGCTCTCCAAGCCCTGCCTGTAGGCTTCTGATCTCAGTCAGAACGCCTCTCTGAAAGGCCTCTTTTTCCGACGCTAAAACGTCCTGAAAAAGAGGCCTTTTCTTTTCCGGGCCAAATACTCTGGGTGAATCGACTCAGGAGGTAAGCCCATGTTCAAACCAACCCGAACCATTCTTGCTATGACGCTGCTTGCATTGGCTGGCACCGCAGTAGCAGCGAGCCCTGCGGACAAGAACGCAGACAAGGTAGTGATGCTTCCTGCGTCTGCAATGCTGGCGATCGAGAAGAACGGCAAATTCGCCATCATCAGCGATACCGGCCGATTCATCATCCAGGGAACGGTTTATGACGTGTGGGCGAAGAAGGAGTTGAAAACCATCGAGGATGCTCGGATCGCCGCCCACTACATCCCAGTGGATAAGACCAACCTCGGTTTCAAGGATCTCGCCCCTCTCACAGTCGGCAACGGTGAGAAAGCAATCACCATGTTCTCCGACCCTGCTTGTGGGTTCTGCAAAGAGATCATTCAACAAGCCCGCTCATCCCTTCCCGAGGGGTATCGACTCGACGTGCTGATGTTGCCGCTGCTCAGCCAAGAGAGCGCGGTGCGCACCAAAGAACTCCTCTGCGCGAAAGACAAGGTTGCTGCGTGGAAAGCCGGCGCTTCCGGCGACATGAAAACTCCTCTCGAACAGCTCCCAACCGCGCAGTGTGATCTGGATGTGATCTCGAAGCGCCGGATGACAGCTCAGTTTCTTGGTGCTCGAAATGTCCCTTTCCTCATTCGTGATGACGGTTTGACCCGAGAAGGCAAGCCTGAAGAAGGCCTGCGCGCCTGGATTGAATCGAATCGCACCCTCTAAGGAATTCAGAAATGCTCAAAGCGCTTATCCGCTCAACACCGCGGCTCTCGAAGCTGATCAACGGCCTCGCCTACGAGCCGAATCTTTACCTGTTCCAGCTGGAAGGGAACCGCCTAGGATTCGCATTCCTGTGTTCCCCGCTCTCAGGCTCAAACGGGGATGAAGGCGACCGCCTGAAGGCTGGTTTGACGGTCGACTGGCCTGAGAAGACAACAATCCAGTTCAGCCTGATTTGCACTGAAAATATCAATGAGATGAAGACGGGATTCCTTCGCCTGCGTCGGGCCTTCCGTGAATCTGGCCGCACTGACCTTCCCGTGGAAACCCAAGCCTTGCTGGAGAAAGTGACGAACGCGCGGGCCGAGTATTTCAGTGACCGAACCATGCGCCCCGTTGATTCAATCTCAGGTGTACGCATTCGTGAACAGAGCCTGGTCGTATCCGTAACAATTCCGATCGCCAATGCGTTGCCTACCCAGACAGAAGCGAACGCGGCGAAGGAGCTTTTCGACGGACTGCGAACCTCGCTGGACAGCTGCAACCTGGCAGCCGTGCCGCTCACCAACGATTCCTACCGTGAAATTTTCTCCTCCATCCTGAACCAAGGGCCATCGGCGTCGTGGCGCGAAGATCCGGACATGAAGGCGGACACAGACAAGCCCCTGAATGAGCAGATCCTCGACTACAACCGCAGCCTCGACGTGAAGAAAGACCACCTTCAGATCGGAGATGACTGCTTTGTAAAAACGCTGTCGGCCAAGCGCTTCCCTGAAGTCATGTGGCAGGGCGATGCCTCTCAGTACCTCGCTGACATTCTGTCCCAGCGCGGCGGAATCCGGGGTAACTGCATCATCAACATGACCCTGTATTTCCCTCCCCAGCTGGAAACAAAGGACAAGCTGTCGAAGCGCCGCCAATGGGCCATCAACCAGAGCTTCGGCCCGATGGTGCATTTCGTACCCGTTCTACGGAAGACGAAGGAAGCCTATGACACGCTGTTTGAAGATCTCGACAAAGGGCTTCCCAACGTACAGGCGACAATGACCCTCGTGGTATTCGGCCGGAACCGGGAAGACCTCATTCAGGCAGCGTCGAATGCGAAGAGCCATTTTGCCACGCAGGGCTTCAGCCTCATGGAGGACAAGTTTTGTGTGCTGCCCGTGTTCGTGAACTCCCTACCTATGTGTGCCGACCCGGATGCGATGAGGGAGCTGTTCCGGTTCAAGACATTGAGCCTCACCCAGGCATTACCTTTGCTGCCGATCTATGGCGATTGGAAGGGCACTGGAACCCAGGTGGCCCCGTTCATTTCCCGAAACGGTCAGCCGGTTAGCTTCAACCTCTTTGACTCCGACACCAATTACAACGCGATGATCGCGGCCCAGTCGGGCTCCGGTAAGTCGTTTGCGACCAACTATCTCATCACGTCGTATCTGAGCATTGGAGCGAAGGTGTGGGTCATCGACGTGGGCCTGTCCTACCTAAAGCTGTCTGAGGCGTACAAGGGCGACTTTGCACGCTTTGACCAAGAGTCGAATCTCTGTCTCAACCCCTTCGAGCTGATTGAAGACTACAGCGAGGAAGAGGATGTCCTGGTTGGGCTGCTCTCTGCTATGGCTGCCCCAACCGTGCCCCTGATCGACTTCCAAACCGCCGGGCTAAAAAGGCACCTCACGCAATGCTGGGAAGAGTTGGGCAAGACGATGATCGTCGACAACATCGCTGATTCTCTGCTTGGCGACCCAGACCCGCGTATTCAAGACATTGGCCATCAGCTCTTCGCATTCACCTCGAAGGGGCAGTACGGCCGTTTCTTCAACGGTAAGAACAATCTCAACTTCAAGAATCCCTTCACCGTACTCGAGCTTGAGGAGCTGAAGGGTCGCCAACACCTTCAGCAAGTTGTGCTCCTTCAGCTGATCTACCAAATCCAGCAGGACATGTACCTTGGTGAGCGTGACCGCCCGAAAATTGTGATCATTGATGAAGCCTGGTCGCTGCTCTCCCAGGGCAACGTTGGTGAATTCATTGAGCACGGTTACCGGCGATTCCGGAAATATGGCGGTAGCGCCATTGTCATTACCCAGGGGGTCAACGACCTCTATCAGAACAAAGTCGGACAGGCCATTGCTGAAAACTCCGCGTTCACCCTCCTACTCGGTCAAAAGGCCGAAGCTATTGATGCTATCCAGGAAAACAAGCGTCTGCCGCTGGGAGAGGGTGGCTATCGAATCCTGAAGACTGTTAAGTCGTACAAGGGGCATTACTCCGAGATCTTCATGCTCACCCCCCGCGGGGCCGGTATCGTGCGCCTCACGGTGGACCCATATTCGATCCTCCTCTACTCGACCGCACCTGAAGATGTGCAGGCGATCCGAAACTACACGCTCACCGGCGTTCCGCAGGATGAGGCAATTCTGCGCGTGCTCCGTGACCGAGGTGTCGAGTACAGCTCTAATCCGGCGGAAGTCGCGTAATGGCGTTGTCGAACCCCTTCAGCATTGAGGCCAAGGTGCGAAGGGCAATGGCGAAGGTTGAGCGAGATCGAGCTCCAAAGCGACTCTCGGCAGCCTTTCTCGGCAAAGGCCTACTCTTTTCCGCAGTGGTTGCCGGCAGCGTTGTGCTGCTGGCATCCCGTTATTCGATCGCTATCGCTAGCCAGGACTCCCTATGCCTGCCCCCTTACAGGCTATGGATCATCGATAAAAAGCAGGATGACCTGGTGCGAGGGGAAATCTATGCCTTTCACTCCAAAGGTCTGAGTCCGATCTTTGCTGACGGCACGATCATCGTGAAGGTGCTTGAGGGAATGCCTGGCGATCGCGCCAAGGTCACGCTTGATGAAACAACCATCAATGGCGTGTCCGTAGGCAAAGGGCTTCAGGTAGCCAGCCAGCACGGGATTGATCCCCAGAAATACGTTCGGGAAGGGGAAATAGGCGCGGGCCGTTACTGGTTCTTCGGCCGCACGCCAGACTCTTTCGACTCCCGCTACTGGGGCTCAGCGTCGACAGACCAAATCATCGGGAAGGCGTATCCAATATGGTGAAAAAGCAACTAGCCATGTGCATTGGGCTGGCCTTCAGCTGCACGATGGCCATCGCCGGCGATGACCTTGGCATTCGCAAGTACGACATCAATGAATTCGATCCTGCGCTCCTCGATCAGGTCAGGGAAATCAGCCGAAATGCGAAAGCCGCGCGCGAAGAAATAAGCGGCCGAGATGACATGAGCTGGGTAAGTGAGATGGCCGAAAAGGCCATCGTTCAAGGCAGTGATGAAGAAGCCCAGCAGAACGATTCAGGGCTCGCTAGCGCAGATGGCTCAGATCGCGAGAAAAAACATCCCCTGGGCGATGGAAACCGCACTCTAATTTTCGTGTCGTGGTCGATGGGGGCTACTGCCCTCAAAGACATACTGCTGTCCTTTGACGGACTGCCTGGTGTTGGCATCGTTTTTCGAGGCATTCCTGATGGTATGTCGATGGGCGATGCTGTGACCAAAATGCACCTCCTCACGCAAGAGACGCAAAGCACTGTGAGTGTTCTGCTCGATCCTCTCGCATTCCAGCGTCATAGCGTTTCAGCCGTCCCCACCGTCGCTCTCGAAGCACCGAATGATGCTTTGATCGCTAAAGCTGCTGGGTCGTCCTCCGTTAGCTATATCGAGGGGGCGGTTAAGGATGGTAAGCGTGGGGATCTAGGCACTATTGGCTCTACACAGGAAATCATCGAGCCAGACCTCATGGAGGTTGCGAAACAGCGCATCGCAGAGCTGGACACCGACGCCATGAAGAAGCGAGCAATCGCTCGGTTTTGGGATAACCACAAAGGGCACCCATTGCCTCCGGTAACGGAGAGTGCGACACGCCTCGTCGACGCATCTGTCATCGTTCCCAATGACATTCTCGATAGCCAAGGAAGGGTTGTTCAGAAGGCGGGGAGGATCAATCCACTCGACATGATGCCTTTTGACCAGAAACTGGTCGTGATTGATCCGACGCAACCTTGGCAGGTTGCCCTGGCGAAGCGTGAATATGCAGACCATGGGGCAAATCTGACCGTCACTGTGATGGCGACTCAGATTCCCACTGCCTCTGGTTGGGATCTGTTCAACAGCGTTCAGGACAGCCTGGATGCGCCCTTGTACCTGCTGCCGCCTGACATGGCGGAGCGCTTCCAAATCTTTCGAGCCCCATCTGTCGTAACAGCCGACACCAAAAACTTTATCGTCCGCGAGGTTGCTCAAACAGCCTTCGAGGAGGCCAATCATGAGCATCAATAAGGTAATAACCGCCGCAATTCTGGTGATTGCAGGCATGTTTTCCCTGCCAGGGATAGCGGCTGAGGCGTCCTCTTCCGGAGAGGTGATGTGTGAGGACTCTGGCCTTTTTGGTCCGAAGTTGTTCACCGACATCTGCTGGGCGTGCCTCTTCCCAATTCGTGTTTCTGGTGTGCAAATAACCCCCGGCACAGCCCCCGCGAAGGCTACAAAAATGGTCTTCTGCATCTGCCAGGAAGGCTCATCCTCGATCTACAAGCCCGGAATCATCACTGCAATGTGGGAGCCGGCACGGATGGTTGAAACTGTCCGTAAGCCAGGCTGCTCGCCAACCCTAGGTGGTGTAACGCTGCCGCTTGGCAACAAGCGCAGCTATGGCCGACTTCGGCAGGACAACAGCACCCAGACAGGTCAGGCTGCCGGGTCGTTCTACCACGCGCATCTGTATGCATTCCCGCTACTTCAGATCCTCGATCTCTATACGCCTACCAAATGCAACCCGGACGGTTATCTCGACCTCGATATCATCTCTTTCACTGAGATCGACCCGACCTGGAACAACGGTACGTTGGCTTTCTTCCAGCACCCCGAGTCCGCGGCCGTGGCAAACCCAATCGCTATTGCGGCCTGTGCTGCCGAATCCGCGCTGGTTACCGCTCGAAAGGAACCTCTTGAGTCGCTTTGGTGGTGTACCGGTACATGGGGGAGCATCTACCCATTTGCCGGCGTAACCGTGGCGCAAGATGCAAACCGGACGACAGCATTGCTGGCTGCGCGAGTGATCGCTCAGCAACACCGCAGGGGCCTCGCTCGACGCACTATGGGTGATGAAAACGTGTGCAAGGCGGGTATCTACCCGACGATTCCGAAAAGCCAGTACAAAGTGACCCAGTTCTGGCCAAAGTCGCAGAACAGCAGAGCAATGTGGCTCGGAGAACCGCCGCAGACTTGGGAGGGTGGGCCTAGTCGGCATGTTCCAGGTACTGGGAACGATGCCATGTACATGTTCTGGCGATGGACAGATTGCTGCTCGAAGCTCTAATGGAGAATCCGCCCGTAAGGGCGGATTTGCGATGGTATGAGTCAACTGCCTCGTCCTGAAAATCGGGGCTTGTGAAAACAAGCTAGGTTGACCAGGGATAGCCGTAACCAACCGGCTACGTTTGCACCAGGTCGAACCGACCCACCCCGGAATGCTTCCTCAGTTCCGGGCACTGGAAGGTCGGGACCATGCTGGCGAAAGGTAAAGCGCCGAAGGTTCCGACCGCCGCGACAGCGGGAGCCGGGTGCAGACATTCCCGAGGGGAGCGAGCCGCAAGGCTCCGTCACCAGGCCCGTAAGGGCACAGTTCAAAGGAGGATCGCCGTGGCGGTCTATGTGTTGGATAAGACAGGCACGCCGTTGATGCCATGCAGCGAGAAGCGAGCGCGATTGTTGCTGGAGCGCGGTCGCGCCCGCATACACCGGCAGGTGCCGTTCGTGATCCGTCTGGTGGATCGGCGGCAGGCCGATAGCGCGCTGCAATCGCTGACGCTCAAGTTCGATCCGGGCAGCAAATTCACTGGCATTGCCTTGGTACGCCAGAAGGGCCAGCGGGTGTCTGTTCTCTCACTGATGGAATTGGCCCATCGGGGCGCAGCGATTCGCCAGGCCATGCAGCAGCGGGCGGCGTTTCGCCGTCGCCGCCGTGGTCAGAACCTGCGCCACCGCGCCCCGCGCTTCGACAACCGCACCCGGCCGGAAGGCTGGCTGCCGCCAAGCTTGCGCCACCGGTTGGACACCACGCTGGGCTGGGTCGGGAGGATGCGTAACTGGGCTCCGATCAGCGATCTGGCAGTCGAGCGGGTCAAGTTCGACATGCAGGCCATACAGAACCCGGAGATCAGCGGCGTCCAATACCAGCAGGGCGAGTTGGCCGGCTACGAGGTGCGTGAATACCTGCTGGAGAAGTGGGGCCGCTGCTGCGCCTACTGCGACGCTGAAAATACGCCGCTGGAGATCGAGCACATCGTTCCGCGCAGTGCCGGCGGCAGCGACCGGGTGCCCAACCTGACCCTGGCCTGCCGGCCCTGTAATCAGCGCAAGGGCAACCAGCCAGTCGAGGTGTTCCTGAAGGCCAGGCCAGAGCTGCTGGCCCGAATCAAGGCGAAAGCCAAAGCTCCACTTCGGGATGCCGCCGCCGTCAACGCCACCCGCAATGCCCTGTTCCGTGGCCTGCTGGATACCGGCCTGTCGGTCACCACGGGCACCGGGGCGCAAACCAAGTACAACCGCCGACGCCTTGATCTTCCGAAAACACATGCCCTTGATGCCGCCTGTGTCGGCGAGATCAGGGCCATCGAGCACTGGCACCGCCCCACGCTGGCGATTAAGGCCACCGGGCGGGGCGACTACCAGCGCACTCGGCTGACCACACATGGCTTTCCGAGGGGTTACCTGACTCGGCAGAAACGCCACTTCGGCTTCCAGACCGGCGATCAGGTGCGCGCCGAGGTGCCGACCGGCAAAAAGGCCGGCACTCACCTGGGGCGAGTCGCCGTGCGCAAGACCGGCAGCTTCAACATCCAGACGTCTGATGGCGTGGTTCAGGGCGTCCACCATCGCCATTTCACCCTGATTCAGCGGGCCGATGGCTACGCCTATTCCCACATCCAAACCGATAGCCCTCAATCCCAAAAGGAGGCAGCGAGAGCAGAGGTACGCTGAGCGTGCCGCGCTATCCCTTGGTCTGAGGGCCGGGATATCTCGTGCAAAATTGATGAATGACTTTCTAATGCTGTACCTGCCCCCGGTTTTGATTCTGGGGGTTCTCGCGGGCATCGCCCACGTTCGTCTACTTGAATTCCCTGCCTACCGAGGGTGGTGGGGGGAGTACAAGGTGAACTTCATGCTCCGCCTATGCCTCAGTGGCGAATACAAGGTGTTCGCCAACGCGATCTATCGTGGCAAGACAAGGGGAGAGTCAACACAGGTTGACCACATCATCGTGTCGCGCTACGGGATCTTTGTCCTGGAAACGAAGTGTTTCAAGGGGAAGATCATTACCTACCCAGAAGCCCCCGAGAGCTGGTTGCAGATCGTCGGCCGAAGGAAATATCGCGTGCAAAACCCGCTGATGCAGAACTACGCGCACGTGAAGGCAGTTCAGAAGGTCACCGGAGTCCACTCTCAGAAAATCCACAGCTACGCAGTGATGGCAGGGCAGGCCAGTTTCACCTATGGAATGCCTGAGCGGGTCTACAGCATTTGGGGCGCGATTCGTAAAATCCAGTCCTACAAAGCCCCGGTTTTTACTCGGGGCCATGTGGTGTCAATTTGTCGGGCGCTGAGCGAGCGCAGAATCAAGGGGGGGTATTGGGCTGCAAGGCGGCATGTCGAAAAGCTGAAGCGCCGAGGCGATGATGGATCTACAACGTGCCATGAAGATAGACCCCGAGAGGAACACCTATCGCCACCCCAACAAGAACAGCAGCAGTGACAGAGATGATCGCGACCGTATCCCAAAATACTGCCTCTGGCGGCGCTTCAAGTGACTCGTCGGTGGCCAGCTCTTCTGTCCACAGTGGGGTGGCTTCGCGTGGAGGAGGCTGATCCGTCGCTTGTCTGCGTCTTCTACTGGTTCTTGCCGGTGTTGACGTAAGATCATCAAGCATAATGACTCTCCTAAGCAAAACGCCCCGCAATGCGGGGCGTTTTCATTACTGGCGCTATCAAGCAACCGCTTCTTCGGGAAGCGAATCGAGAGGGTCTGCATTGCCCTCAGGCTCAATGTGACCCGCAGCCTCGCGCTCCTCCTTCTCGGCGCTCACTTTGGCTTCTGCCTTTTCGATATCTTCTTGGAGCTCTGCAACTTTGCTGGCGTATGCCTTTGCTCGCGCGCTCTGACCGAGGCCAACGAGTGAGCGGATCAGCCGGGCCATTTGGTTGCTCTTGTTTGCACGAAATTCCTCAGCTTCCGAGCTATCGATTTTCTCATGCAGCCAGGCGGTATCGACCTGGATAATCAGGTGGTCAAATGCCTGAAGCAGGCTGCTCATCCGCTTGATTTCTGGGCTGGTGATTTCGAATTCGCGAGTCAGTGGTGAGCTGTACCCTGCAAGCTCTTTGATTCCCAGACTCTTCAAAAGCGTGTCCATCCGCTCAGACTCGTCACGCACGGCTACTTCCATGCGCTCGATTTTCTTCGAGACCGCATCAACCACCGCTTTGTGATCAAAGGTCTTGAGGTTTTTGGCCAGCTTGCGGGACGTAACGTCGATGATAAAAAGAGCCGTCATGAGGCTATCGAAACGGTTGCCGGCGAAGAACTTCGCCTGCTCAGTGTTCAGTACCATCTTTCCTTTGAGGGATGGCTTGGAGTATTGGTATTTCGTCGGTTGTGGTTGAGTGGTCGCCATTAGCGGTTTCTCCGGATGTTGGTGGCCGGACTATTGCACCAGCTTGCGGAGCCTCTGGATTTCGATTTCACGCACGAATAGCGTCGGAATTTGAGGTGCGTTTTTCTGGTTGACGACAGAGTGAAATGGCGGCGAGAATTGCGGCACTCATCGGCCAAGGTCGATTAAGAATTTGCCTCCTGGAGGCCATTGACCCTAAGTGACAGCATGCTGCTGCCACTGGTACCCAAGACGTGTATGCGTCTGGGAGCAAGCCAAGCTGAGCTTATCAGCTTAAAAACCAAGCCTACGTTCGCGTAGCGCCGATCAAAAAAGGAAGCCATTTGGCTTCCTTTTTTTGTGTCAAAAAAACCCTGACGGGGAACTCCCGTTAGGGCGTTCTCCGTTCTAAAAAAATGGAGAACTGAAAATGGCATCTACAACCCTCAAAGTTAAAGTGCTGACCGCGTTTGGCTTCCTCGTTGCTATGTTGGGAGCTGTATACGCACCGCAGTTTGCAAAGCATGTTTTGCCTTTGACACTCTGCGTGTTCCTCGCTGTGGTGATCCTGAATGCTGAGCAGATCCTGCGTGGTGTTCTGAGCTACCTACGCGGTTGTCTGAAGGCTTCGGCTCCTCAAGCAACCAAGACCTTACCCAACGCCCGTTGGTGTAGCAGCGTCGATTATGACAACTACTACATTCCCTCCTACCTGCGTCGCCAGGGAGAAGAGAAATGATCCGTGTTGACTTCGATGTTCCAAGCTATCTCCGACTGCCACAAGGGCTATGCATTGTTTCAGAGCGCCTGGCCCATAAGCTTCCCGAGCCAGAAACCAATGAAACGATGCACCAGGCGCTTGAACCGGTGGTGATCAACAAACTGTACCGGCCGCAAGGCCGCAACCAGGTTGCATCGATCGAGAACCAAGAGCAGGGCGAGATCAAAGGGGAGTTCATCCCTCGCGAATCCCAGCCCGAGCACCAAGAAACAGCGTCAATAGTCGAATCCGCCGAAGGCGGTGATGACCATGGCGCACGTGCTACTGAGATCAACTTTCAGGGTGTGGCAGGCAAGTCCGTGACAGGTGAATACCGTGGATCTGGATTTGCGCCGTATCGGTTCCGCAAGAAGAACGGAAACTCGTTCTTCCTGCGGATCGGTGAGCACCTAGTTTGGGGGATTGAGCTTAGCGCTCAGCTCCGCCAGTCCGGTGCGCGACAAGGCGACGTTATCTCACTGACCTTCCTCGGGAAAACCCCCGTGAAAGTGCTCAAAGAGGTCGATGTCGACGGCAAGAAAGAACAGGACTGGGTTGATACATACCGCAACTCCTGGGAAATCAAGATCGTGAAATAGCCAGCAATGCGCCCTTCGGGGCGCATCTCAACCAAACGGAGGTACCCATGTCCAAAGACTCAGAAGGCAATTACGCCCCAGAGAAGCAAGATGTGCTGGTAGCCGCTGATGGCCGCTGGCATGACATTTACGCAAGCCTCGCATCTTCATTGGTGCCGGCACACAAAAAAGCAGGACGTGGGGTTCCATGTCCGGTGCATGGTGGGGAAGACGGGTTTAAGATTTTCCGCAAGACGGCTGGATCGTCGAGCGGTGGTATCTGCCGTACCTGCGGAGTCAAGGCTGATGGCATAGCCTTGCTGATGTGGGTCAACCGCTGGAGCTTTCACCATGCTTTACAGGAGGTTGGAGCATTGCTCCGGGTCAAAGACCCGTATGGACGCACCGCTGATGGATTTATCCCAAGCGTTGTAATCCGAAAGGAGCGAGCCCCAGCAAAACCAGAGGCTTCAGACGATTGGCTGCGTGAAGCTATGCGCAACCTGTGGAAGGGAACCGTTCCTCTCACAGACCCATCAGCGGAACCAGCAAGGCTCTATCTTCGCTCCCGAGGCATTCTTGCTTGGGATCGACCAGAGCTGAGCCGCTACGTTCGCTTTCACCCGGAATTGACCTACAAGGACAAAGCCGGCAAGCGTTCTAAGCATCCAGGGATAGTGTGTACGCTCATCGATCCTGAAGGCCAGGCTGTGACCATCAACCGTCACTACCTGACGATGAAGGGTGAGAAAGCCGATCTCGCGGAGCCGAAAAAAATGTTTCCAATTCCCAGCAACCGCAAGCTTCCCGGTTGTGCGGTGCCAACATCGCATCCAGGAGAAGTCTTGGATGTATGTGAAGGATTGGAAACAGCTCTGTCGGTGGAAACAGCCATGGGTATACCAGTATGGCCCTTGGTGAATTCCTACTTGTTGGAGAGCTTCGTACCACCAGCCTGCACCAAAGCAGTCCGAATCTGGGCTGACAAGGACCGCAAGGAGGGTGGCCAGAAAGCGGCATTGACCTTGAAAAAACGTCTGTGGGAAATGGGGATCAAGGCACAGATAATGTTGCCCGACATGCCCATCCCTGACGGCTCCAAAGGTGTCGACTGGAATGACGTTCTTCGTGAACGTGGTTCTCTCGGCTTCCTCGGCCACGAGGTCTATCGCGCACAGCGATAGGCCTCTGGCCTTCTCAACTTCCCCCTCTTTTTCCGACCGTAAAAGCGCCTGAAAACGCGCCCCCTCCTGTTGGCCAACGCTCACAATTCGAGCATCCCCATCTTGGCCAGACGGACTCATGACGCCCCTAAAATTTCCCATGTTGTTGCTTGCTGCCGCTATAAGCAGCACTTCCCTTGCGGGAGAGACCAAGCCCGCCGAGTCAAAAACGCCCCAGGTTGCTGGTTCTTCGTTCTACCAGGACAAAGAGCGCGGCTGGTTCTGGTACGAAGATCCGCCTCCTGAACAGGAACCCGAAAAACTCGAGCCCGCGCCGGTTCCAGCGCCCCCACCTCAAGCCGAAACGGAAGTCTCCGAGCCAGCCGCGCCCGAGCTGCCACCGACCGGCAGCGTGGCGTGGATTCGCGAAATGCTTCCGAAACTGCGTGATGCAGCCATGGATAACCCCACCAAGGAGAATGTGAGTGCGTACTTCTGGGCTCAGCGAATCATGCTCGACAAGGCCGAGCGATTCTCACGTCACTCCGTCGACGTAATCCGTAATGACCCATTCCTCGACGAGGATATGCGTTATCCCGCCTCCAACGCCGCTTCTGACGCTCTAGCAACTGCGGCCGGCAAGCAGAAAGAAACCCTGTTGAAGCTCATCGCTGGCAGCTCTGCGCTGATGTTCTTCTACAACGGTAATGACTGCATTTTGTGCGAACAGGCCCTGGCAGCGGTCTCTGCTCTCGAGTTCAGGTACGGGTTTACTGTCATGCCCGTCTCGATGGATGGGGCCCCCCTTCCTGGCGGCAAATACCCAAACACACAGTACGACACTGGGCTCGCAGAGCAGCTGGGCATCATCACCTCGCCGGCGCTGGCCCTAGTCATCCCTCCGAATGACGTGAAGATCGTCAGCTTCAGCACCGTTTCAATGGAGACGGCAACCACTCGGATTCTAATGGCGGCGAATGAAGCGGGGCTGATTTCCGATCAGGAATACAACGCCACATCCCGCCTTAACACCATGGGTTTGATCGACGCCACGAAACTGGCTGACGCACCGCCCGACGCAACAAAAAACCCTAACGAATTCGTGAATCGGATGCGCGATGAAGCTCGTCGCGCCTTTCAAAAAGACAACGGAGGTGCCCAGTGAAAATCAAACCGATCGCCCTTGCTGTAGCGCTGATGGTGCCCTTCGGGGCTCACGCGAACATTCAACAGCAGGTCAATGAAATGTTCAGCGGCATGATCAACGTCACCAGTCCAGGGGCATATAAAACAGCCACACGCGGCGTTATTACCGGCGGCTCCGTTGTCCTTCGGAATCGGATATCCACTGCCAACCTCATCAGCATTACCCCGCCAAGCGCTAAGGGTGGATGCGGGGGGATCAACCTTTACAGTGGCTCGTTCTCCTTTATCAACGGCGAAGAGTTCGTAGCGCTCATGAGGAATGTGGCGTCGAACGCTGCTGGCATTGTTTCGGGCTTTGCCTTTGAGTTGGCCCTCGATGCGATGGACGCTCAGACAGGTGGCGTGATCCGCAACCTGGCCAACAAGATCCAGGCGCTCAATCAAATGTTTTCCAACAGCTGCCAGCTGGCGAGTGGGTTGGTTACGAATGCCAAAAAGGCATACGAAGAAAGCACCGACTTCAAATCCGCGATGACGGCCTTCGGGTCGAACGTCTCATCTGACTTCTTTACCGCGAAATCCACCAAAGAAGACTCGCCAGCGAACCGGATTGCTGCCTCTGGTAAGGCCGTTCAATGCGAGAACACAGGGAACGTTCTGTGGTGCGCCATGAAGAAGTCAGGCCTTCAGTCGCAAATTCTGTTCGGTAGCGATGAGAACGCGGAATTCATCATGTCCATGGTTGGCAGCTACAACGTGTCGCTCGCAAACGACGCCAGCGGGGGGAAAAACTTCGCTGCGCATCCTATGCCGAAGCTCATCACCGGCGAAGGTTTGAAGATTCTTGTTGAGGGCTCGGCCAACCTTGATGTCAAGGTCTACCAGTGCGACCAGGATGACCCGGACTGCTCAGACCCGAACATCCGAACTCTCACCAGCTTCAAGGGCCTCGAGACTCGAATCCTAGAGGATCTTCAAAACAACGGAATCCTTGAGCGTTTTGCGAACGGCACTGCAACCGCTGCTGACGGAAACCGGATTGCATACCTCGCATCAAGCCGAGTAGGGGTGAATTTGATGAAGATCACCCAGAAGGCAGGGGCTCAATCCGGTTATGACTATCTGAACCAGTTCGCCAAGAAAATTGCTGCTGATGCTTCGATGAGCCTGATTTATCAGCTGCTTGGGCATACAGAGAAAGGCCTGACCAGCCTGAATATGGCGGATGCAGGGAAGGTGATTGAGGACCTGCGGGCTACCAAGGGTGAGCTCATGGATGAATACCGCTCGTACATCGAGGAAGCAATGCAAGGCAAAGATGCCGATGGCCAAGCCGAGAAAATGCTCCAGATGGCCCCTGTGTTTGATAATGGAACCCTGCCACAGGGAACCATCAACGATAACGCAGGCGCGTAACGGAGATATCCATGGACTTCACTATCTACACGACAGGCAGCGCCGAGTTCCTTGAGATCATGCTCAATGCCTGCGCAATGATCACAGGCAGCGGTGACGCAGAAGACCTTGCCCGTATTGGCGCGCTGATAGGCCTATTTCTGTTGGCGTTCCAAGCTGTTTTCAATAACCAGGCCATTACCTTCGGAAAGGCGGGCCTTGTGCTCGTCCTTTACATGATGTTCTACGGCCCTACAGCCACCACTGTTATCGAGGATACGGTGTCGTCGCAGGTGCGGGTGGTGGACAACGTGCCTCTTGGCCCTGCCTTTGTCGGCTCAGTCATCTCAACGGTGGCCTACGGCATTACAAAAACCGCGGAGCAGGCATTTTCTACTCCAAGCATGACCGACTACGGGCTGTTCTCGAGTCTGAGCACATTGTCGAAAGTGCGCGACGCTCTTCGGAACCCGATGGCACTGGACGGCTTCCAAAACTACCGAAAAGCGGACGGGTGGGATCTGCCCCGATCGGTGAACGAGTACATGACATTCTGTTCACTGAACCCCGTGGCGCTGAGAACGGATAAGACCTTGACCGACCTGTACCGATCGCCTGGCTGGGCGGAGGTGCTGTCAAACCAGAACTCATCGATGTTCATCTACGTCTATGACGGTACCGCCGGCACCATGAAAAGCTGTGCAGAGGCGCGGTCGTTTCTCAACGCCCATTTGCAGAACGTCTATACAGACGTGCTAGAGGACATTCTCCAGAAAGGGTTCAGCGAAGAGGCCAAGACCAACCGCATGACCAGCGGTATCCAGGTTCAAGCCGCTACTGACCAAGCTATTCAGAGCCTCGCACTGAGTAGCAAGTCGGCTCAGGACTACGTTTTGACTTCGCTAATTGCGCCGATTTTCAACGATTCCCGTGTCGATGCCATGAACCATTGGCAAGAGCAAAGAGCCGCAATGGCTCTTCGCGAATCGCTCAACCAGCAAGAAATTCAATGGGCGGGGAAGGGCGACAGCTTCAAACACTACATGAGACCGATGATCGCCTTCTTCGAGGGCATGCTCTATGCGATGACGCCGTTCATGGCCTTTGCTTTGCTCCTGGGTGGGCCAGGCCTTTCTATCCTCGGCAAGTATCTCGTGTTGCCGCTGGCGGTGGGTTTGTGGATGCCGCTGTTGAGTATCGTGAATGCTTTTACCCTCTGGTATGCAGGCTCCCAGATGGAAGCCGTATTCAACGGCTACGACCCCACAGGTTCTGGTTTCGCAATGCTCCAACTCATGGACATAGACAAAGCCATCGGCAAGGCACTGGGTATTGGCGGTCTGCTTGCGGCGTCCGTGCCTCCATTGGCACTGTTCATCGTTTCCGGCTCTGCCATGGTTGCCAACAGCGTCATGAGCCAAATGACGGCAGGCGACAAATTCAAGTCCGAAGACGTGAATCCTCGGGCCCAGGATAGCGCACCTGTTCTCAGTCAAAATGCCTCGTTTACTTCCGACCAGGTAAGCTCCGGGGTGAGCAGAACGGGATCGCCGCAGCTTGCTGAGACGATAACCGGCGACCAAGCTGCGAGTGCAGTCCTTCAGAGCGCCCAAACCGCCTCGCAAACGGCCACGAGCCAGTACCAGAGCAACCTCTCAGCGGCAGGCCAGCAACTAGCCTCGACGAGTACGGGGCGCGAAGCGATGACGCAAATGGGCGAAAGCATCAAAGCTAGCGATGCTCTCAAGCAAAGCTCTTCCTATAACCAGGCAGTTGAGAATCTTCGAAGCAGTGGTTTCTCTGAGTCGTCGATAAACATGGCAACCGCAGCCTCAGCGCTTGGTGGGCAAGCCGGCCTGAAAGGCATCATGGCCAACCTCAAAACCAGTGATGGCAAGTCGCTTTCCGAAATGAGCGGCACAGAGCGTCGAACTGCCGAAAAATCTCTCTCGCAGTTAAGTTCTTCCGTGGAGAGCGCTAACACCCGTGACCTGACATTTGCCACCGGTGATGCCTTCCGTGACTCGTCGATGGCCCAAAGTAGTGTTAGCAACACTGATCAGATAAATCAAAGCCGCACTGAAGCTCTACAGGCACAGAATACGTACAGCCAAGCGGCTTCTCAGCAAGACACCATCAGGGCAAGTCAAGGCCTCAATCTTCGCGATGCAGCGATCAAGTCGCTATCGAGAGGCGGGGTATCTCGAGCAGAGTCTGGCTTAGAACTTCAGCGCATGGCTGGTGCAACTGATGAAGGGAAAAAGCTCTTCGCTGAAGCATTTAATAGCCAAAGCATCAAAGATATGTCGTCGAATACGGACGAGCAGAGGGCGATGGCGGCAATCCGGGCGATTAACCAGCAAGGCAGGCTCGGCGAATTGGTCATGAGCCAATTCAATCCATTCGACTTCAACGTAGCTCAGGGTAATGCGGGAGAGTTTGCAAACATAGCAGACAAAGCCGGCGCAGCAACGGCCGGGAACTCAGGTTTGCAAGGCGAGTTCAATTCAAGATGGCAGGGTAACAGTGACGCATATGCAGGTGCTCAGGACATGAACATTTCTGCTAAGGAAGCGGCTGAAGACCAAGGTGCTGAGCTTGTCGGAAACCGTCATGCGGAGAACAGCCTAGCCCCACAACTCGCGCATGCTCGCAACAGTGAGGATGTTAGAGGGGCGGCAGATTCAGAGGCCGCGCAGCAACTATCGACCTTCGGTAAGAACTACGATGATAAGGGCTTGATGATCAAGGCCGCATCGGCGGTTCAGAGCATCCAGTCGGGCGGCAAAACGCTTACGAACTTCCTGGCTGGCAACGAGAACACACAATTCAGCAATGACGTTTCTGAAGGGCAGCAACTGGGGCTGACAGATAGCCAAGCCGCACTTCGAGCAGCTAGCCGGGCAGGCATGCCAACGGACTCTGATATTTATCAGTGGTCCTCCTACCACACCTACTCGGAAGCCATGATCGCGTCTGGCGGGGATGAAGACTATGCGAAGGGCGTCCATGCTTCATTGACGTACCAGGCAGCAGGAAGTGATGGAACATCTGCTGACCGGCCGGTTGTGGAAACTGTCGCTGCGGGCAATCGTCACAATCCCCTGCCCAAAAACTTTAGACCTGCGGCAATTGAAAATGCTGAACAACCCAAACAGGCCAGCGGACCGAGGAGACCGTCAATCGAATGAGTAAAAAAGGGGCTTTATAGCCCCTTTTTAGTTGAAGCCGACAAAGACAAATCGGTAGATCGCCATGACAGCGAAAAAGAGGGCGATTCCACCAATGATAGTCAGCTCCAAAGAAATCGCTCGAAGCCCAAGAATGGCATCACGACGCAAGCGAGCAAGCCCGCTTTTCCGAGGCATCCCATTCCACTCCTCGCTTAAACAGAAGGGGCAGATGCTTTTGAGAGGCTTCTCACCCCCGACCTGCACACCATCGACATAAATCGATCGCTCCATAACCACACGTGGAACCATCATTTTCTTGCAGCATTGGCACTCAGCCTTGTCGTTTCGCATCTCGTTCACCCCTCGAAAGTTCTTACCCTAAGAATCTCACAGCGCGCTGTAAACCCAAGCGAATCTACGTAATGGCAGGAACTGGCTAGGGCAGGCCTCTCCCTGGATGGGTAGACACCTCACCTTCGCGACTGCGGGCGAGCCTGGCGCACAACGAAACCTTTCTCTCTATCGACTGCCCAATTCATCCCTTGAAGAGTTCGGCCAGCCAACCCTTCACCGCGATGGCAATTCGCTCCCGCAACAGGAACATCAAAACAGACAGGCCAAGGCTCACGGCCAACGCCTCGGCACCCAAGCGGGCGAACACGACGATGTTGATCAGAAGCAACACCATGATGCCAAAAAACTCAGCATTCGCTTTTGCTCCAGTGAGAACCTGCTGCTCAGTCAGCATCCACTTGGGCGACAGGCAAAACGGACAAACCGAAGACTCCGGGTCCCGGCCACCAACGGGGACGCCGCTGATGTAGAAGGGGGCGCTAGTGACCACCTTCGGGACCATCATTTTCTTGCAGCACTGGCACTCAACTTTGTCGTTTCGCATCTCGTTCACCAATGAACTCTTCCGCCACTAAACCGCATGTGCGGTTGTCGTCGGAATTTCGCGGGTCGTTGACTTGGGCTTGACCGCTTGCGCGGACAGCGGCTTGAGTCTCGCCGTCACGCCCGTCCCAGGCGTGTCTTGCAGTATCCAGGCGTCGAGCAGTACGACCCTGGCGCTGTTCTGATCCCTCGGCAGCACGCAGCCACAGGCACAGCGGTGCATGCGCTCACTGAGCAGTTTGGGCACGATGGCCCAGCAGGCTGAACAGCGCTGCGAGGGTTTTAATCGGCGCGTATCGGACAGATGCAAAACGGAACCAGCTTCGTGCGCTTTGTAGGTGAGCATCTGATGCGCCATGCTGAAGCCGGCCGAGAGAATTTCCCGGTTCAGTCCAGCCTTTTGCCGCACGCGACGGCCCGGTTTCTCAACCGTGCCCTTAGCGCTGCGGCTCATGTTCTGGGGTTGCAGTTCTTCCGTGGCGATCAGGGCGCAGCGCTGCACCAGGGAAGTCGTTTGTTTATGCAGGAAGTCGCGCCGTCCATCTGCAATGCGCTGGTGCAGACGGATGATTTCCTGGCTTAGCAGCCGATAGCGGTGCGAACCCCGCTTCCTTCTGGCGCGTTGTCGTTGCAGGTTGGCCAACTGGGGCAGCGCCTCGCGCAGCCAGCGGGGGTTTTCGATCTGGCTGCCATCATCAAAGTTGGCCCAGTGACTGACGCCCAGGTCGATACCAATTGCATCGTCGCCTGTTCGCTCACGCCGACAGGCGGACTCGGGCACCCGTAGGGTGATCGAGGCATACCACTGATCTTGGCCGGTGGCGTGATTGCGGCGGCGGCTGAGGGTCAGGTCATTCGGCGTGAAATCGGCGAAACGGTGGCGGCCCCGCAGACGAATCATCATCGCGCCCTTGCCGCTGCCCAGCCGCAACGTGCCGCCGCGCTGGCCGAGCTGCTGGAGCTTCCAGCCGGCTGGATCGGGGTAGGAGAAGCCCGAGTAGCGGGCGCTGGATTTGAAGCGGGGAAATCCCGGTGACTGGCCAGCTTTGACCCGGCGAAAGAACGCCTGAAAGGCTCGATCCAGTCGGCGCAGGGTCTCTTGCAGGGCATGACTACCCAGCTCGACCAGCTCCGGCCGAAACTGTTTTATGACGGGTAACGTGTTCTGTTGGTCGTAGTAGCTGATACTGATACCAGCTTTGCGGTACGCCTCGATGCGCTCCTGAAGCGCAGCGTTGTACAGTTCGGCGTGCAGGCGCACCCAGCCGTCCAGCCGTTCTTGCTGGCTGACATTGGGGTAAAGCCTAAAGGTCACTTTTCGCCTTTGCATGCTTCCGACCCTACAGCATCTCACCCATAACCCAAGTCGTCCGCTTGGCATGCCGCCTGGCTACGGCCTGGCAGAGGATGTTCAGTGGTTGCACCAGATGCATCGGCCGGGCTTGAGCGCGTAACGAGCATTGATCTCCTTGCACTTGCTGCACGGGGTGAGAGTGATGTCTCCGGTCTTCATTGCGTTGCTGAGCTGGTAGCCATTGGAAGGGGAGATCATATCGCTGGCCTCGACGCCAACCGCTTTACACAGCTCCACATACTCACGATGAGCCGCAACCACCGCGCGAGCATTCGTCCGCCGAAGAGGATTGTCGGCGAGCAGCCTGTACACAGTGAGGTAGAGCAGGCTGTGAAGAGGGCTTTCAGCCAGTGTCTTATTCGGTGCCTGTATTCGCCCGCTTTGGGACTGGACAAGGGGGGTATCCCGTAGCAAGGAGCGCTTCATCCGTACTACCTCGTCTGCATTCAATCCTGTCCATTGCGCGACCAGCTTTGGCTGTAGCTTCTGCTGAAGCAACTCGGTCGCAACCACATCGAGGGGCATCGTAGACGGATAGTCTTTAACCCGGCCTATGCCACTCACGCCAGGCTTTAGGAAGTACCGAAGGTCGCCAAGCAATACGGTGGTCACGTCTCTCAGTTGATCATCTGGCGATGATAGGTTCATCCTCAGCTTCCTGAGGTTGCACCTGGTGCCAATCGAGAACCCGCCGCGGCTCACCAGCATCATGCGAGAGTCGAAAGATCCTGCCTCGAACACCCGATACCCAACATCGTCGAGGCCTACAGCCAGAATAGGGCTTGTTTCGTTGACGCGGGAGAAATGACAAAACTCCATGAACATGACCATCTTGTTGCCAATCTCCCTGAACTCCTCATCGTCCAGGTAGCCCCTGCCGACTTTCAGGGTGTTGTAGTGAACACGGTAGAGAGAAACGGGAAGGGCATCTACAGCGTTCAACTGACGCTGGTTCGCGCTCAAAGACGAAAGCCAAACCATATCGCTTTGAGTCAAGCGCTGCTCGGCGAGAATGACATTGAAATCCCGCAAGCCAGATGTCAGCCAGCGCAGACCCATTTGTATCATCGATGCGTTGATCTTAACTCGCATGTCCCTGCCCTTACTTTAAACGCTGTAGTGAACGCCAAATGCTGAGCACATTACTCGCATACTCGCGTGCGTCAAGTTCACGCTTTGGGTTTCGTGTATGGTACCCACCAATAGCAAGTTGCATATCGACAGGATATTGAGCAATCGACTCGCAAAGTATCTGAGCACCAACGCGGATGTTCACCTCGGGGTCAAGAAGAAACTCCGGGCGCGCTACTCTATTGCCGTTCCAACGATAGTTTATTTGCATAATCCCTATGTCGGTGAGGATGTCTTCGGCAATATATTTGCCGAGTACAGCCTTGGCATCCATGTAGGTATTAGGGTACAGAGCGCCACTAGGTTCATTGCGAAGCGCAAACGGGTGTGGTGCAATCATGCCTTTTCCGGCAGATGTTTTAGATTCCTTTAGAGCTAGTGAATATAGAAGCAGAGGGTCCGGCTTGCATGCGGAGGCCATTGACGCTCGCTCCCACATCGTTCCTTTTAATGAAAAGCCATTAGCTTTAGCGCTCACTGAAGTACCTATGGCAATGCATGCAGATACTGCAATAAAAGAGCTGATACGGATATTAAACATTTGCCCCCCTTATCCAGCTGGCAACTGGACGAGAGGCTGGCTCATTACTTACTTGTTCCTTTTTGTCATCAGCAACAATATTATCTTGCTGAGTATCTGCTTGCTTGCTTTTAGCATCTTCGGTCGCACTAATCATGCTTAGATATAGCGCTGCCATTGCAACAAGTCTTTTACCCCGATAATCGGGGTCAATAGTTTCAAGATGCGCGTGCAATTCTTGTGTCGCTGGCGTGACTCGACATTGTAGTCTCATCGTTTTATCCACATTCCCTCCTTAGCGCGTCCTTGCGCACCCGTTAAATTAAGAGCGTGCGATATGCCAGAAACCTTCGGCATTGCTTTTTACGCTGTTCACGGGCTTGACTACCAATGCATCGGGAAATTCTTTTCTGGCAAATGGCTCATACAATGAGGCTCCCCCGCCGCCGAGGATCACACAGTCGATAGCACGGCCCTTCAGGAATCGAAGTCCTTGCTTAATCTCAGTGAAAACGGATGGGATAACACGTTCGGCAGCACGCTCTAGATATTCTGCAAGTTCAACCTTGCGGCCATAAATCAGGATGTATGACTTACCCGACTGGAGCGCATGTTCAATCTTTTCTACGCCAGGAATACCGCCATGATCCTTCGCAATCTCTTCATTGCACGCTTCAAGTACAACAGACATAGCCTTGAGGCTGCTGCTGCTGGAGTTGACTACCAGCTCGCGATGGTCAAATACGACCCAATCAACACTGAAAAATCCCGGATCGATAATGATCGAAACTGACTCCTCAATAACTTCCGATGCATCTGAGTTGCAGTAGATCTCTGTCAGAGTCCCGATCGGCTGAGCAACAACCTCTACTCGCTTAACGGTAACCTCTCGCTTTGGCGTAATGCGATGCGTCCCAGTCATACGCTTTACTAGGGCTTCCACATAGGCCTTATCGCGAGCCTGCGAGACAGGAAGGCCAGTTACTAAGCAGTCAATCACGTCTTTATCACCCGCAGCATGCAGCAGAGCTCCCTTAAACAGGGCCTCATAGGCGTGCGAAGACGTGTAATCCTCGTGCAGTTCTCGTCCATCCTGAACACGGCCGGGCGCGGCAAATGCCACCCAGGGCGCTCCATCAACCTCCACGATTACTTCACCAGCGCGTAACCCAGAATCCCCAGGCAGAACGCTCAAGGGAGCGGCCTGCGAGGGGCGAATAATCGACTCCGGATGCCCATCCCCACTGCCAAAAACGCCAATCACGTTGCTGTAACCAATATCCAGACCTAAGGCGTTACCCATTCGAATGCCGCTCCCAGCAAAAAATGACAAAAGAAGTGCGTCAGATGACGACGCGAATGACCCCGCAGCACATGAAACCCCACATCCAAAGAATCCCAAGCGCTATATCTGCATCACCCGGTCACCAGATGACGACGCACCGTAATAATCAGCCTTCCTGAAAGCTTTGGGCTTCGTTTTCAGGACGTTTTAGCGTCTGAAAACGATCCACGCCTTCTCTGTCGACCCGCAAAATGCTCCCATCCACAAAGGAGCAACATATGAACTCACCCTCTGAAGCCCCCAAGCACCCAGCAGTAGCGGAGCTTGATCGCGTCTATTCCAGCCTTGTCGGCCGAGCGGAGGAGCTGCGCGACTCTTTCTTCCAGACAGCCCTTTCACTGCACGCAGGTAAGCCAGGGCACATACCGATCGTGATCCGTATTCGGCAATCCAGCCCGAATGCCGTCACCATCGAATGGGCGAAAGTCATTTTGCCGAGGCTCAAGGAAGGCGAAGCCAAGAAACCGCGGGTCATCCGGACAATCAATAAGGGTCAGGGAAGCAAGTACCCGGTCTCGTCGTTCTCATTCGTCAAGGAGCCCTTGAAGAACATCGTTCGGGCCTACGAAATCCAGCTCGCCGAGATCCGGGAAACGTGCTCGGTCATTCAGCGAGTCCGCCGTCAGCTTGTCCCTGCGGTGAAGAAAGCTGGCGTGGTTGACGGCTCGATTTCTGCGTTCATCACTCATGATTACCCCGCAACGTCCGACTAAGCGAGTCGCCTGGGAACTGTGCCGAAAAATGGTGGAGCCCAACAAAATCAAGGGCTCCGACCTACAACACCTCTTCACGACACCCCTTCACGACACCCTTCGACGATGACGACACCTCTTCACAGTACCGTTTGCTGCAAACTGACCCGGCTGAATAGCCGCGACGCCTTAGCGGGCGGGCGTTTCAGTCCAGCAACACCCCTTCACAACACCCCTTCACGACACCCCTTTGGCGATGACGACACCCCTTCACGGCAACCATCTGACGTGGATATCGCTACACGCCCCGTTGCGCGGGCCTTTCAGAGCGGCGCGCATGAAACTAGCCCCAATGCGATTTTCTCTCTATGTGAGGTGAACCGTCAGACTCCCATAAGCAAGCGAGGTGGTGTGAGGGTGGTTTTCCTGAACCTGTGTCGCGAAGCGGGTGAAGGGGGTGTAACGGAAGTGAGCAAGCACCTGCGGGCAGGGAGAGGGCGGGCAGCGGATTCGGAGCGCACTAAATCCTTGGGATTGATTGCGATGGTGGGAGCATTGGCACAGCGCAAATTTGCGGGCTGGAGTAAGCAGCCAGGATTGAGAGGGAGTAAATCTCATGCTCGGGAGCGAACAACTGGAACTACTGCTTGGATCAATCGGCGCATTGAGTGCCGGGTTAGCAACCGCCTGGCTGACCTACTACGGATCGAGGTATGTACTCAGCGATGCAAAAACCGACTGCGCGAAACTGCGGGCGGCGATGAAAGCCTTGGCTGGCAAATCTGCGAGCGTAAGGGGAGGGCCTAGCGAATGATCTTCGCGAACCTGCCATACCTCGGAGCATGGACATCAGCAATCCACGGGATGATTTTCACTGGCATGTGCATTACCGGCATCGCTTGCTGCGTAAGCTTGTCGATCAAGTCAGCATTGGTTGTCACCAGCGTGATATCGAACATAAAGAGCCGGCGAAACACGGCAATGAACAGGCGGTGACATTTGGAGTTTAGAAAAAGAGATGGCGGCAGGTTATTCCCGCCGGTGCTACCAAACGGCGATTTCATAGGCGTTGCCCATGGGAGCCAACTCCGGCAGGTTCTTTTTTCAGTGCGGGATGACGGCCTGTACGGGGAGGGTGTATTTCTCCTATGGCACGAAATATCCGGCGTATCCATCACTGACGCCAAAGGATTCCAGATTCGGAGCGGAAAATATGCCAGCGGCGGAATTGGATTTTACGCAGGGGCATCTGCTCTGCTCGATTTGACTGGGGAAATCGTTACCCGGATAGATGGATACACTGTCGACTATTGCCTGATGAATCGCATCAGCTACGAGTCAAAACGGCAGGTGTAGGCCAGCTATTAGCAGTGAGTCTTCCTGCCTGCCCTGGGGTAAAGCCCTCGGAGGGACATTTGAAGAGTGGTTTATATGTGCAGAGGTTATTAGCAGTGAGGCGAGAGTCCAGCAAGACGACTGGGCCTTAACCGTATTAGCAGTGAAGCGGCTCACTTCCATAAAATAGACATTGGTGGGTGTGGTAGATGCCCCCCTGTGTCGCGAAGCGGATGAGTGCGGGCCGTTACGGTGACCTACAAATTTACGGAGAAAATGTTTTATGTACGGCGTTAATGAGTTGATCGGGGGCAGCGGTAGTTTTTCTCTTGAAGGATACAACCTCCCTGCGGATAAGGAGTGGTCTGAGGAAATATTGGAGGTGCTGCATGCAGACATTCCGGGCAGTCATGATCTCCTAATTGCAATCGTGCTGACTCAAGAGTGTGCAAAGTTGCGTGAGCGAAGTTCTATGGCGATGGCTGTAGTGCTTAGTGAATACGAGTCAACGCTCGGGCAGGCTGATGCGTTGCGAGCAAGAACGTTTTTTACCGCAGCTATCACAGAGCTGAAGATGGTTCTTGATGAACTTAAAGATCATCCGCAATCAGAGCAGGAAAAAGTATTGTCGCGTTTGGGTGATTATTTCGGGGAGGGCGTCAAAAAGCTGGACACCTCGTTTGAAGGGATGGAGCAAGTATATTTGCTGAGCAACCCGAATACAGGGCGATATTGGATGTCGCTGAAGCGTCATGCTTAATAACGTGTCGCGAAGCGGAGGATTGGCTGGTGAGTGAGTGCGCAATTGCAGACATGGATAAGCGCGCTCGCGCACTAGGCAGAATCAAGAAATGTTTTGCGCTCGCAAAATCCAGCAACCCGCATGAGGCCGAAGCAGCAATGCGGCAAGCCCGCAAACTTATGGACAAGTTCAAGCTGGAAGTAGGCGATGTGCGTGCTACCCAGGCGGAAGAATTCTCCCTGCGGATCGGTAAAGCCAAAAGCGTTCCGCCACAATGGATTCGTATGTTGGCGATGACTGTCTCTAAGGCGTTTGGCTGTGTGAGTTTCTACAGCTATGGGCCTGACGGGCAGTCGCTGATTTTTATTGGAGAAATCGGTAGCGCTGAAATGTCGGCCTATGCGTATGAGGTGCTTATCCGGCAACTGAAAGACTCCAAGAGAAAATACCTCTCAGGGGTCAGCATTCAGGGCACAGTGCAAAGGCGCAGCGCGGGAGTGCTGTATGCAGAAGCGTGGATCATCGGCGTACATAAACGAGTAGAGGAATTTGCCGGCGTTACGGAAGAAGGGGAGCGGGCAATCCACGCTTATACCCAAAGACATTATCCTGGTGTTCCGATCACAAAGATGAAACGCCGAAAACTGGATATGGATGCGTACCGAGCGTACATTCAGGGCAAAATGGATGGTGAAAGCGTCTCTCTGCACAAACCTATGGGCCGTGACGAACACATGCTGTTGGAATGAGGTCGCGCCCAGGAATAAGTCCCGCTTGAGCGGGATTTTTTTCGTCCGAGGTTTGTCCCCTGAAAGTGGGGGTAAGCCTGTGGATAAAGTCCTGGCGTGGCGGTCTGGGAACGCTCCCCCGGCGATGCTCAAATTTCAACCAGCAGGGCGAAATTCGACATCACACTTGACGTTCGCAATCGAGACAGAGATATTCCCCTCGGCACACGGGTAGGTGCCTGCCGTCCACATTGGCAAAGCGAAAGCACTACCGACAAACCAACGGAACACCTATCCAGGCTGTGCGGAAAATCCCGGCGTTCAGCCCGTGAATGAATAGCGTGTGTAGCGCAGCGGCCCTTGGGTTATTCCGATTCTGTGGCACGCTATTGCCATGAAGCACACCAAAACCCTCCAAGTTCGCGTTCGAGACAAGCATGCGCCGCTGCTGCGGCAGATGGCACGCAGCGTGAATTTCGTCTGGAACTACCTGAACGAACTCAGCCATCGCTCAATCCGTGAGCGTGGGGTGTTTCTATCCGCCTTTGATCTGCATCCGTACACCAAGGGAGCAGGTAAGGAACTTGGCCTGCACAGCCAGACTCTGCAATGTGTCGCGGCTGAGTACGTCACCCGGCGCAAGCAGTTTCGTAAGAGGCGGCTGAACTGGCGCAAGTCTGGTGGTGCACGGCGGTCGCTGGGGTGGGTGCCGTTCAACACAGGGGCTGCCAGTTGGAAGAACGGCCAGGTGTTCCACAATGGCAACTGTTTCAAGGTCTGGGACAGCTACGGGTTAGGCCAGTACCGCTTCCGCTCCGGCAGCTTCAGCGAAGACGCTCGAGGCCGCTGGTACTTCAATGTCGTCGTCGAGCTGGATACCCAGCTATTGAATGGCCAAGGGGCAGTTGGCATCGACCTGGGCCTGAAGGACGTTGCCACCTGTAGCGACGGGCAGCGGCTGGAGAATGGCCGTTTCTACCGCGGCCTGGAGTCCAAGCTGGCCATTGCCCAGCGGGCCAGCAAGAAGGCTCGCGTGCGGGCGATCCACGCGAAGATCGCCAACCGGCGCAAGGATGCCTTGCACAAATTCAGCCGCTCGCTGGTCGAGCGCTGCAACACGATCATCGTGGGCGATGTCAGCCCGCAGAAACTCGTCAAAACCAAGATGGCCAAGTCGGTGCTCGATGCCGGCTGGGGTCAACTGAAAACGATGCTGGCCTACAAATGCGCGCACGCAGGCATCGTCTTCAGGGTAGTGAACGAGGCGTACACCACCCAAACCTGTAGCTGTTGCGGTGCATTGCCCGACAGCAGGCCGAGAGGTATCGCAGGGCTTGGAATAAGGGAATGGATCTGTGAGTGCGGTGTCACTCACGACCGCGACGTGAACGCGGCCAGAAACATTCTTGCGCTCGGGCATGAGCGTCCTGGAGAGGGAATCCCCGGCGGTTAAGCCGGGGCGGATGTCAAGGGTGCTCCGAAGTGGACACAGAGCATCAGCCTTTGGAGGCTGCCGTATGCAAAACCCAATCACACTCCGCGATATCGAAAACCTCAAAAAGCTCGCCAAGCAGGCAAAGGCCCTTCACCCAGGACTGAGCCATGCGCAGCGCCTCAACCTGATGGCGCAGCATCATCTTCAGGCACGCAGCTATCACGAAGTTCGCAAGTGGGTCGCTCGCTCGTTGGAGCAGCACTACGAGCGCAAGGACAGTGGCGTGGTCTACTGCAAACTCTGCCGCTTTTCTTTCGTCCCCGGTGTAGCCGAGGACTCGACTACTCACGAGAAGCGTCACCTCAATTTTGAGGACGCTCTTTTCTCCCTCGGAGCGTTACCAGCTGCACATGCCACCCGAGAGCAAAGGAAACGCGAGGCGCATAACCTGATCCATTCCGCACCGTCCGCCGGCGAGGAACTGGCTGGAGTCGAGCAGCTGGTCAACGCCTGGTATGACCGTTCGCTGGAATCCGCGATCGGCAATGGCGACTGGAAGAAACATCCGAGCCTTGCCGAGTATGCCGCGATGATCTTTCCAACCGTTGAGGCCTGGTTGCGGCAGAGCAGGGTGTTGTACCTGTCCAAATACGGCTGCAATCGAGGCGTGATCCCAGAGGGTCAGACAACGTGGGTTCAGCCTGAAGGCTGATAGGGTTGGGTCTTTTGGGGAAGCTGCGACAATCGGCACGTTGATTGATCCCATCTTCCCCAGGACTTCCCACATGAGCCGAGATACCTACGAAGCCAACATCGCCTTCATCGACCAGACGGTAAAGCGCCTGGAGCGCAATGAAGTGAGCATCGACGAGTTGGAAACCCTTGCTCGCGAATTTGCGGATGCCCGTAAGTTCTGCGCCGACCGGCTTACCCGCATCGAGGGCGTTGTTCAAGCAACCTTGGGCGCTGAAGAGGGACAGGCCGGTGAGCGCACCTGATCCGATTGAGCAGCACCTCACTCTCAGCGCATACCTTACCCAGATCCAGAAGGCCATCCGTGCTGCGGTGCCAGACAGCTGCTGGGTTGTTGCAGAACTCAGTGACTTCAAGCGCCGCCCGAACGGCCACTGCTACATGGACATCTTGGAGTCGCGTGAGGGAGCCGAGGTCGCGAAGGCACGGTGCACCATGTTCGCGAACATCGCCGGCAAGGTACTTGGTGAGTGGCAGCAGGCAACCGGAGGCCTGCCCCAAGCAGGAATGAACGTCCTGCTGAAAGTGAGGGCGGATTTTTCCCCTCAGTTTGGCTTCTCCCTGATGGTCACCGGCATCGATCCGAGCTACACGCTGGGTGACATGCAGGCCAAGATGCAGAAGATCATTGCCTCCCTGAAGGAGCGGCAGTGGTTCGACCTACAGCGGGGACTTCCCTCTCCAGGGGGGTTCTGGCGCGTTGCGGTTGTGGCTCCGCACGAGGCTGCTGGGCTGGCTGATTTTCGGCGTGATGCAGAGCAGTTGGCTGCGGCCGAGGTGTGCGGCTTCGAGTATTTCTCAGCGACGTTCCAGGGTCGTGATGCATCAGACAGCATCCGCTCTGCGTTGCGGACGGTTCATGAGCAACATCAACAGCAGCCATTCGACGCCGTATGCATCATCCGCGGGGGTGGGGCGAAAAGCGATCTGGCCTGGCTCAACGACGCGAACCTTGCGGCTTGGGTGTGCCGGTTGCCTGTTCCGGTATTCACCGGCATTGGGCACGAGATCGACGAATGCGTGCTTGACCTCGTGGCACACCGCCGGTTCGACACACCATCGAAGGTCATCGGGTTCATCAAAACAGCGCTCATGTCTGAGGCCTCAACTGCTCGGGCTCAGGTCGAGCGGGCCAACGGCATGATCTTGCGCCTGGTGTCTGGGCAAGCCCCGCATCTGGATCGCGCTTGGAGCACCTTCAGCCGGCGTGTGACGGAAACGCTCCATAGGGAGCAGCGGCAACTGTTGCAACAGCAAAGCAGCCTCGACAAAGGCCGGGACCGCCTCCTCAGCCAACAGCGCATGGCCCTCCAGCTCGCGCAGGATCGATTTTCAAGGCTCGGGGCTGGCCTGTGTGTAGCTGAGCGCCAAAGGGGGCTGTTTGCCGCCTCGAGGGTGGCTTCCCTGAGTATGGCGCTGATCACCAAGGAAACTTCGCGTCTGGAGCTTGCATCCACGGTCTTCGACAAGACGAACCCGCTTGCACTGCTCGGGAGAGGATTTGCCTTAGTCCGTGGCCCTGGTGGGGTGATAATCAGCAGCGCCGAGCAGGCTCGCGATGCGGGCAAGCTGGATCTGGCGTTTGCCGATGGCCATGTCACTGCGGATGTGGCGACTCCGCATTGATGGAGTCACATCCTCGAGAGGTATGGGAAACTTGTCTCAGTGAGTTGGGGTTGTGCGAATTGCCGTTATCCTGGCCACCTGCACTGGAAAAGACAAATGACGACCGTAGCTAGCTTGTTCCGAAATTTGGTAGCGATCACCGCGTTGGTTTACGCCTATTTCGCATTTGACGTTCATCCAGATCCGCGCCGCTGGCATTGGGGCGCTTGGCTTGTCCTTGCATTTTGGTATGTGGTTCTGCTCGGTGTTTACTGGGAGAAACGTTCAAAGGCTCAATATGATGGTCGGAGCTGAGCAATAAGTAGGAGAATCCCTGTGACCGCGACCGTTACCCCTATCAAGCACGTCATCACGAATTGCTCGCGGTGCAATGCCTGGATTACTGACGGGCAATCGACCGTAACCATTACCGTGGCAAACGAGACATGGCGTGGGCTTCGAGGTGAAATGGCGGAGGTCGAAGTCGAGAATGCGAAGGTGGCCTTGCTGTTCTGCCGCCGCTGCGCCAATAAGTACGATTTTTCAAGGATCGCCGTTGGCCGGAGTCGCACCGAAGAGGATGAGTTGCTGATCGAGTTGGCCGAAGAGGCAGAGATTGAAGCAAGCCGCGAGGCTGCATCCAAGGATTTGCAGGTTTCGCCTGGCAGGTTGTCTGCTGAGCAGATTCGAGGTTGGATTCTTGAGCAGCAGTACAAAGAGCTGGAGGCCGAGGGCTTCTTCAACTGATTTCTACGGAAGGGACCGAGTGAACACACAAAAAAACAATCTTGAAAGCGATGGATCTGGTAGCTGGGATATGCCACTCAGGGCCGCTTCTCTGCTTTCGATCATGTTGGGGGCCTTGATCTTTGGCGCTGGTGCAAACCCCCTTGCAATGGCCAACATCCCGCTTTCCATAGCGGCTGGCGCGGCCGTATTTATCAGTTTCGTCGGCGTCTATCGAGGAGGTATCGGCGGGATGCTGATTTTTGCTCTCGGGCACGCCTTGCTGGGGGCGGCGCTGTTCGGCGGTATGATTTCTCCCTGGCTTTATGCGCTGGGTATCCCACTAGCTGTTCCAGGCGTCGCCTATCGCATCCTTACTCCAGCATAGATGGAAATAATCATGGCAAATCAACGTGATGAGCTGACGAAGGCGACGGGAATTACCGCGGACGTGGTGATGGAAGTTGGCGCGTACTTCAGCGCCAAGGAAATGCGCAGTGTGCAGACGGGCCTTACCACCGCCGCCCGCGAGCTACGTGCGTTTACGCAGAACAATTCACTGCTTGGACGTCTTGGCGGGAAACTTTCTCACGAGCAACGGGAGTTGCTGACCAACGCCGCAGCACTTTTGGACTCGGTGAAGTACAACGTCGAGCATGCCAAGGAGCGCAAAGACCGCGCAGAGAAAGCCAGGGCCAAAAAACGCCAGCAGTGGGCGCGGGAAGCCGGCCAACTGGTTAAAGCCCGCTTCTCCTTCCCCAGCGATACAGTGGCCGAGCAGTTGCGGATACTGGAACTGCACCTTGTTGTTCAGGTGGTGTTGGGGCATGCCGTCTATTTGCCGAGCCACCTGGCGTTGCGCAAATCAATGCAAGAGGAGGCGCCGCGTTGGGCCAACCACACTACCGCGCAATGGCATCGTAGTCGGGTGTCCAGCTTGTTGTCTGATATCCACTCAGCCCTGCAGGACTACCTGAGCTTGGACCTAGATGTTTCACCAGCACAGAAGCTGGAGGAGTTGCAGCGCAGCCTGGACACTCAGCGCGCCGAGGTTCTGGCCAGACCTCAATCCGTCGAAACTCTCCGCATCTGGACGGATGCGCTGAAAGGCGCGGCATTCATCACCAGCGTTATGCCCTCGAAGAATTAGTCGATAGAAAATTTCCGCTAGGAAAATCGCGGTATCGCCAAGCCCCCGACGAACTGGGCCGCGGTTTTCAGAACTGAAGGGAAAATTGATGAGCACTCCAACCGTAATCCAAACTAGCAAAATCATGCCTGCTAGCGGCCCGGCGAGGCCACCTAGTCAGAGCCAGGTGGATGCTATGGCTATCAGTATCAAAGAGCTGGGCATCATGGAGCCCATCCTCGTTCGAAAGGTGGGCGAACGCTATGAGATCATTCCTGGTGGAGGTCTGGTTCGGTGGCTTGCGGCTTCGGAGTTGGGGATAGATATCGTCCCGATTCGTGTGCTGCAACTCGACGAAGAGGCCTGTGCAGTATCTTCACTCCTCGCCAACACCAGTCGCGAGCCCATCGCCCCCGAAGAGACGGTAGGGAACCTGGAGAGGCTGATCGAGGAGTTTGGAGAGAATGCATCTGATCTGGTCATGGAGCAAATGCCCTCACTTCGTGAGGCAGCCGCAGCTGACCCTGAGCTACAAGCCCGTATCAATGCTCTTTTCGCGCGTTGCAAAATCGAAAGCGAACATGCTCCCTAGAGCGCTCTCAAGGACTGATAAAATCATGAAAGATGAAGTGCAATCGGGTTACAAGCCTGTTCAGGACGATGTGCTGAAGACATTGGGCCTTGCGGTGATCGCCGGGCAGGGTGTTGAGCACTTGTTGAGCTGTTGCCTAACGTATCCTTTGCATGGCGAGCCACTGCAAACTGTTGAACAGCTTCACACTCTGCTTGAACGACACTCAAAAGCCACACTGGGACAACTGCTCAAAGCGCTGCGGAAGCGGGTTGATCTGCATCCCACCTTCGACGAAAAGTTGGATCGCTTCCTCCAGAATCGCAACGTGATCGCGCATCGCTTACATGATGTGCCAGGAGGTTTTGACCTGCATTCCGATGAGGGACGGAATAGGCTCAAGGCTTTTCTGCTCCAGTATATGGATGATGGCCATACCGTCAGCATGGTGTTGCTGGGGGTTTTGCGGGAATGGGCCAGTCAAGAAGGCATTGATATTCCCAACCAGCACCATCTGAGCCAGCGTATGAGGGATCACCTAGACGCCAATGTCGTGCCCAACTTGGAAGCCTTGATCAGGTCAAAAGAAATTGGCTCGAAGTCAACGGATTAAAACTGGAGTGGAAATATCGCCGGCTGCACCCAAGCCCTGACCATCTTTGGAATCTGAGGAAAAAGGATATGGCCAGCCGCCTGCCCTACACTCCGTGCAAGCTTTACATCGATGGCGCTGACGACCTGAGCGCTGGCGACTACATCCTCACTTCCGGTGGGTCGGCCTACCTGGTGCAAGGTACCCGGCCCAGTCCGAGCAAACCTGAGCGTCTGTATCTCGACTGCCTGCGGTGGCCACCTGGCGACATTCCCGAGGACGCCAGGTGCTACCAGCTCAACTGGTACCGGCGGTGAGACAGTGTGATCTCCAGCTCGCCTGGCATACACTGGATAGTTGAGCCCCGCCGCCGGCGCTAGCGCTGTGGTGGTCGACGATGTGCATTCCATCGAGAAGAAAGCGTGACCGACCCGGTTCTTTACATCCCACTGCTGGCTTCACAGGCCGATACCTTGGTTGATCCGAGCGGTTCTGCCCGTGTTCTGCTGGGGCAATGGGACGTGGCCCAAGTGGCGTCGGTAGCTGTCATCCAGAATTTACCGGCCCTGGACGGAAAGCCGAAAAGCGAAATGCTCGTTGAGAAGGCCCTGGCCGAGTTGATCTCAGTCGGAACGGAACTGAGCCAAACGCATCCACCTGGTACGTTTTCTAGCCTGATTGCCGGCCGATTTAAGCGAGAGTTGTTTGAGCGAGGGCTGGCGCTTATGCCTAGGCTGCGGCTGCGCTTCCTGGATGAGGAGGCGCTGGACGCGAAGCAATTCCTGAATGGTGGCCACTGGGACTTCAACTTCTGTGCGGCGCACACCCAAAAGCTCAACCCGCTCAAGCATTCGTTCGAAACCCCATCGGGGAAAACAATTTCTCTGTCGAATCAGCAGAGCCGGACGTTTCGCGTTATCCACGCCGAACCCGATGAAAGCATCCATATCCAGGGCCTGGCTGGTACCGGCAAAACCCACATGATCGAACGCTTGGTGGACTCGCTTTCATCATGTCGACCACTCGTGCTGGCGTTCACCGCGGTGCAGCTCCAGGCCCTGATGCAGCGAATCGGAGCCGCGAACGTAAGAGGAATGACGTTCGGAGATCTTGCCAACCATGTGCTTGAGCGAAGTTTTGGTTACTACAGGCCTGGCAAACGGGCATCCGCTCGGCACCAGGTTACCCCGGAAGACATCGCTTCCCGGTTAGGCTTCGGGTCGATCGGTAGGCTCAGCCCTGCCCAAGTAGCCACGGCCTGCGCGAGAATGGTTGCCTCTTTTTGCAACAGTACTGACCTTGCCTTATCAGAGCAGCACATCCCCAAAGGGCTTACCCTCGAAGTCGTAGATCGCTTGGTGCTGGTAGGGTATGCCCAAAGGTTGTGGGACCAGACCATAGAACCTACCGATCAGCGCCTTCAGCTCCCGCTTCGCGGTTATCACCGAATCAAGCACATGACCCTTCTTCACGAGGCGGTCATAGGCCTGGAGTTCACCCACATCATTGTCGACGAAGCGCACGACCTGAGCTGGCCACTCTCTGTATTTCTCGACCGCTGTAGCCAACCCGTGATTACCCTGGGTGACGCATGCCAGCGCCTGGATGGGAGCTACTACCAACGGGCCAGCACACTCCGCAAGCACGAGATCACCCACTCCATTCGCGCCGGCCGGCAGATCGAGGGAGTCATAAACCCCCTCATCGACAAACACCCAATACTGAAATTGGCTTCGCTCGAGGGCAACAACGGCATTGAGACAAAGGTTATCTACTACGACAAGCCAGAGGTTCCCACTGGGGCCGTGACCATCCTGGTTGATTCCGAGTGGGGATTATTCGAGTGGTTTCAGCGCCTGGGGAGCGCTGGCGCGACCTTCAGCTTGCTACCTGGAGCAATCAACACTTTCCGCCGGTTCATTCTCGATTGCATTGGCCTGTTCCATGATCAGGTACGGCCAACCCACAGCGCGCTCTTCAGGTACACCCACTGGGATGATCTCCGGGCGGACATGGGCAGCAAAAATAGTAGCTTTCAGCGCATCGACCGGATGCTCAGTAAGGGCTATAGCTCATCAGAGTTCGAAGCATCGTTACTCAACCTCGATGCGTCAGGGACAGCCCCGCTACAGCTCGGCCGGGTCATGGACGCACGCAATTCAGAGATCGACGCTGTGATGCTCGCACCAGACTTGCTCAGTCAAGTAGGACCTGGTGACCGCATTGCAGCGAGCAGGGCTTTTGCAGCCCTTTACACTGGTGGATCGAGAGCTCGACACAAGCTCATCGTTCCTGGTTATCTCCGAGACTGGGCGTCTGATATGTCCACGGCGGCGAAAGCTCAGATAACCCCATCTTCATGATGGTGGGCTCCATGAAACAGTGCTGTCTCGAAGGCAGCGGCCAACAACAATTGAATGGCGTTGCTGCAACGTCCTCCTTGGCTAGAGAGAAAAGATCACCCTGGTCATCGGCATAGCACAGCGCGGCATGGAGCGCAGGCAGCGTGTCGGCGAAGCGTGTCACGCTAGTACCGTCGAAGGAATTAGCACTGGCGGCAGCGCACATTCCGATCCGTCGAGCGCTGTTGACCCGGCCAACGTGGTAGTAGCAGTTGCGGCGTCGAGAAAGGACACCCCAGGCAGCCATGGTTTGTAGCTTCCAAGGGGTGCTCCCTCCCAGAAAGATCCCTACGGATGGGCTCAAGAACTCACGCACATCGTCTGGCTCCATTCCATCCTGCACAGCAATGAGCAACCTTTGAGGGAATCCCTTTAGCCGATCCAGCCAGCGCAGGCTGAAATCCAGCGACTCCATCCCACCTGCCACGATGTCAGGTAGGACAACCCAGTCAGCGTCTTCGCCAAGTAGATCCACGGCATGGCCGAAAGCACGCTCATCGAACGGCGTGCCCTGCTGGAAAGCGCTCCACGCTCCGTTGTCCAAGGCGTAATGCTGGAACCCCTCAGTGCGCAGAACCCCGGCCGCAGAAACGAGTAAGCGCCAACCCGCCCCGCGCATTGCTGCGAGGTTGCGGCGTGTGCCCGTTCGGCTTGCATACGAGACCATCGGCGGAGGGATGTAGCCAAGCCGCTCCTCAATATCCAACTCCATGTCGGCTGACCCGTCCATGCAGTAGTAATCGGCATAGGCTGCTAGCGCTTGGGCGTTGCCTTGACGATGGCCATCGCGGTAAGCCTGAAGCCAAGCGGGGAGTCGGTTTAGTTCCATGCTGGTGGTTCCTGGTAGGAGGTGGCCACCGTCTCATTTCCTACCGAAATCCCAACGGCCTCCGGCGCAATGCCTGATAGGGCCAGATACAAGTACTCCAAACAGAAATGATCTCCCTGAGTAGGAAGAGCGTTTTCTGACCGCTTTACGGCCTGAATACGGCCTTGCTGGCGCTGACAGCGTGGAATAATCGCTCGAAATCAGCGATCAAGGTTCTCCAAATGAATGATCTGTCGAAAGCCATCCTGGGGCTGGGGATTATGCCCCTCACGTTGCTGGGACCACTTGCTTTGTTACCTGGTGTAGAGGCTCCCGGCCAGGGAACCTGGATAGTCACCGGCACCCTCGCTGCTGCTGGCGCTCTCGGGGCCTGGTTTGTTGAGTGGACGGAGCGGAAAGTGTTGGCGAATCGCGTCGTCATCGACCTGAAGCCGAATCAAGTGATCGTCGACGGAGTGCTGATCGACTACCAATTTTCCTCCATGACTCATTTCTTCAGGAGCCGCGATGCGCTTGCCGAGGCTGTTGGTATCGCCGTCAACGAGGCCATGCTCAAACAGGAGAAATTCCTTGTCGCACGAAAATCGGCACTCATCAGGATCTGGCCGGGGAGCTTTCAGGTGACCGACTTCGAGCTGGAGGCGCTGTCCGCTGCCATCACGGCCGAGTTCATTTCACCGTCGTTTGAGCTGATGGAGCAACCGATGGCTGCCCAGGAACACCGCAATCTTTCCAGTGCTTCGACGGCGGAACGCTGAGCACACAACGCTTTCCGGACAGAGGAATCCAACAATGGCCATCAACGAAGAAATTCAGGCGGTACTCAGCAACCCGGAAACCAGCTACTGGCTGAAGAGCAGTTTGGAGAATGCGCTCCACCGCGATTGCGTGGATGCGGCCAATGATGCCGATCTGCTGCACGACCTGCTGACTCGGCGGTGCGATGAAGCTTTGAATGCAGATCCAGCGTTGCCCCAACTGGAACAGACCATAATTCAGTCAGCCACTAACCGCTTTGAGGCAGTGATGTCCTACTTTGAAAAGATCAAGGACGGAACGGCTGATCAAGATGACGGGGAGCAGTTCAACCGTGATTACGCGGCCCTGAGCGCGGTTCTCGAGCTTGGCAGCCTCCGTGACGGCGGAATGAGTCTGGCCGGGCGCGCCATCCTAAGGAAGCTGGAGGAAGATTCCCGCGCTGCATATCGCGCACGTGTTAGCGCTGTCCAAATAACTTTCGAGCGCATTCAATCCTGATGGCGTACTGCTGGCGCTGTAGAACGAAGCAGCCAGCCATTAGGGCAAGCGCATCCGTTCGTGATACATGACCAGTTTCAAGAGGTGCAGGGCCACTAGATCACCGCCCACCTGGTCGCGCCAAGACTGGTGGACGGTCTTATAGAGCTTGTCGACATCTGCCAGCACACGCCGATATCGAACTACTTCGAGAGCCAGGCGGCGAATATCGGGATCTTCATGCGCCGACCAAATGCGACGCAACTCGTCGAGCGTCACGGGCTCGAATGGCGGCAGTTCCGAAGAGGGCATAGCACGCCTCACTGTATGTAAAAACAGTATAGTCGCACAGGATTATGGTTGTTGCTTACACGGCTCTCATCAGAACAGATCGATCTGACCCAGTGAGTTACCACCAAGGTGGGCTATCAGCGCAGCGCGGTCATGCAGAATGGGCTGAAGATCGCTTCTGAAAATCTGGTTGGACATCCGCATCATCCGATCCCAGTCGCCATGGTCGCCCTTGTAGATCGCTATGGTTCCCAACCCCAACAGGTAATGCAGCCCCGCAGTCGGAGACTGGTCGAAGGTCACGCGGGACAGGGCGTTATCCAGCTCGAAGTTCACGAACAGCTCTGCACCTTCGCGATCGATCTCGAATCCGCTGCTGGTCACCACATCCATTACCACCATCCCACTGCGTGTTGTGGTCAGGAACTCTGCATCAGCAGCAGCATGGGAAATACTGCGCAGGCCGTTGAACATTCCCTGGTACTGATCATCACAGAACGGCACCTCGACCTCGGGGTAGCGCAGGTCTGCCTCGGTGTACTTTGGCAGCGCCGCGATATCTGGGATCTCATAACGAACACCTTGCTCGTAGACCTCCAGGAACACCCTCATTGCGGTAAACGGTTTCTGGTATCCATACCGACCCCAAAGCGCCTCGACCGCCAGCAGTTGCTGGATATCCAGAAGCGTGAAGCGGGGCTTGATACCGGCTTGCTGGGCAGCGTCAAACTCGTCGAGCTGGATCGTGAGCATGATTCCCAGCAGCTCTTTGGTGAATGCCGGCGAGTAAGAATTCGGAGCGATTTTTATCGTCCCCGTTTCCTTATCAATCGTGCGCGCCAGCCAGCATCGAGCGCTCGGATCGAAGTGGCGGGCCTTAATGTAGTTCCGCAAGTCGTTCAAGGGCTTGAGCCAGTCGTACTCGCCGCCTTCCTTGGCAATCATGCTCTCGGCCGACGAGTCTCGAGAGACGCGGGTACATGACCAGCAGCCTGTCCGATGGCCACACGCTGGGCGCTCGGATTGTTTTCCGGCCAGGTAGACGTTCACCATGCAGTCACCGCCATTCATGTCGCGGTAGATCTCAACTAGCTGGTTGAAGCGGTCGTAGCACTCAATCCGGCCGGCGATCACCTGGCCGATGTAGCTGAACACGTCCATGGTGGTCATTTCAGCGATAGGGCTGAGTACCCAGTCGTGCCCGCCGGCGTCGGCGGCGAGATTCACCGCCTCAAAGGCGCTCTCGCCGCGCTCAGACATTTTCCGCTCGCGCTGCACCGATTCATCGAACCGGGTACCGATCAGCGAAACGATATCGTCGTCAGTACACTTGCGGCCGAGGCGAGCCGCGACATCCCGGAGAATTGCCTTCTTTACTCGTTTCAGGGGATCTGCTTTGGTCATTTGCTGGCATTTGGCGTTGGAGCCAACGCTGGCGATAATGCGCCCGCCGACCAAGCTCACCAGGTAGTCATTGCTCAGGCCCGGCTTTGCTACCCACACCTTCATCTCGATGCCGGCGACCTTCGCATAGGCCTGCATTTGCTGCATCTGGCTCTGGTTGTAGCAGTGGATCACCGGGTTTTCCATGCGATGAGGGTGTCGGAGTGCATGACGTTCAAGGTTGGCACCGCGAAACCTTCGGTGACCAGCTCGCGAATTGCAGTGAACGCGATGTTCAGCGTAACGCTTGAGTCTTTGCCGCCACTCCACGCCACAACAGGCTGCTTGCCGGCCCGCACGACGCGCTTCACAGCGTCGACCGCCCCGGCAATCTTCTCGGCCAGGGTCTTCTCAGGCCCGCGAACAACATTGGCAGGCATCTCCTGGACGCCAGCTGAAGAGAACAGATCGACATCGAACAACTGCATGACAAGCTCCGTGCTTGAGTCCAGCTCCTCACTGGAGCTGATGGATTCAAGGTACGGCAGGCATCGGAAATCCCAAGGAACGCGGACAGCTATCGTTCCAGGGGAAACCAGGGTGGAATCTTTTAAACCGATCCGCAACCTTCGGTCACGAATGCTCCAGCTGGCAACTGCCAGGCTTTACCCTCGGGCGTGAAGATCGGCAGCACGTATTCGCGCTGGCGCGCCTGGGCAAGTGCGTCCAGATCGGTAATATCAAACGCTTCCGCCGTGGCTGACAGATCCACCACGTTGATTTTCTGCCGGCTGATAGTGCAGCCGAACTCGTCCTCGTAACCGGCTATCGGGGTGACCCGCTCAGGGAAGTATTTGCGGATAGTGGCCCAGACCTTCGGTGAGTTGTAAATGCACGTCATGCAGCTGAAACGCCCCCAACCCAAGCGGTAGGGGACAGGTGCCTCCACGCGGTGGCGAGCAAGCAGCTCCCACACCTGTTCTTCGCTGTAGTGCAGCACCGGCCGCCAAGCATCTACGTGCCGGCCGAGGCGACCCTTGCGGCGGTCGACGGCGTGAGGTTCCAGCTGGTTGTACTTGCTGCGGTTACTCGACTCTGCACGGCGCTCGCCAGTGACGAACAAGGTCTTGGTCCCGAGAAAGCGCTCCTGATTGGTGATGGCCCTGCGGCCTACGTCGATCTTGGCCGCCGAGCTACACCAGCGAGTTGCCAGGCTGGCGCTTTGCTGAGGAAACCGGCGACGGGTCGCTGGTGATGTCCGACTGGTATCACGATCCAAGCAGATAATTCCGCCTGGAGTTTCGACCATGTGAGGCTTGGAGTAGGCGTCCATCTTAAGCATTTCGCCCTCGATGCCACCCTTCAACCAAGAGAAATAGAGCGGCAAATTGAATGCTGCTGCGAACTTCTCGATGAAACTGTCATTGAATGTCCAGTCCATGAGTGTGCTCCCCTCAGCGCCATCAACGCGGTGGTGCCAGAGTTCGACGCGACGCAGATCCACACCCTGCTCGATCAATGCCAGCAGGCAAGCGATGCTGTCCTTGCCAGACACACAGACTACAACGTGGTCATAGCTGTCCAGATCCACTGTCGGGGCATCGAAATAGGTGCCCTCGGCCAGTACCGTAGGCTCAGGCTCGAACCCGAGCTGGGTAAGCTGCTGACCCAGTGCCGGGATAACTACCTGGTCGTCAAACTGGTGTGCGCGGGAGATTAACGGGTGCATTGGCTGTCCTCTGAGCACCTACCTGGTGCCTACAGTCTCAAGCTACTGCGGCAACGCGAAATCCCAAGTGAAGGGCAAGGGGGACGTTTCCCCCTTGGGATAGCAGGAAGCTGGGAGGAAATCATCTACAGGGGACAGGGAGCGTTCGGATACCACTCGGCCGCGCTTCTCCTGGATGGGATAGCTCTATCTAGACGTAGCGCTAGGTTGACTCCCACTCGATTACGTCCCAGTCATAGCTCACTTCGCAAAGGTCGCCGGCAGTTCGCCAGGCACAATCGTCCTCTGCCACGTGGACTAGAAGATGCTGCTGGATATTGCCACTGCTGCAATGCCTGAGTCTGCATTGGACGGGCACCCCTGGAGCGGGCATAAAGTCTTTTGTCTTGATCCAGGCCAATGTTTTCGCCTCCGCTTTTCAAATCAGTCGTCAGTCTGGTTGCCAGCGATGAGCGCGTTCAGCACGGTTTCGTCATCGTCAAACCAGCCGTCTTCAGCCAGGCCCAAGTTCCCGTCGAGGATGACGCAGACCGCCAGAGCGGCTTCCGCAGGATCTGCACCGTATTCACGAATCACGCGCTCGATCTGTTTGCGCAGAAGGGAAGCGGACTCAACTTGGCCTACGCCACGCTCAGCAGCAGGATCTGCGAGCTCCAGGGGTGTCTGCCCCTCAGCCATAGGATCGGCAGTGACGATGGCACCGGACTGGGTGCGAAATTTCATTTCCATGGATGGATTCCTACTTCTTGAACTTGATGTCGCCGGAGCCGGCAACAGACTGGTCACGGCTCGGCGGGTTGCCGCGCACCACGATGTCACCGGAGCCAGCCACTGACAGATGTTATGCGCAGTCTGCGTGCCTACTCGACCGCGGGCCACTTACTCCGACACCCGGGCCTCTTGCAGCGCTGCCAGTCGGGCACATCCTCGGCCGGCTCGGGATCGCACATCACCGCCACCAGCCCGCACGCGGCGCGCCCATCAGCGCGCAGGACGTGGGCGCGCTTGGGCGTGCGAGTGTCCGGGTTCGAACACCAGCTCGCGTCGCGGAAAGCGGCGAGCAACGGCGGGGCTTCGGGCTGCTCAATCATGAGTCGGGTTCCTCCGGTTAGCAGTCATCACACAGAAATAGCCGCTCGGCTCGGCTGCGCGGGTCGTTCTTGTGAGGTCCGCAATTCATGTTGCAGACCTTCGACGCCGGGTCGAACTTGGCCAACTCGGCTGGGTCGGCGCGCGGCCACTCAATAGGCACTTCAGCCGGTGGCTGCGCTGGCTTTGACTTGCGGACTTTCGCACTCATCGCAGGGTGGACTCGTCTTCAAAGTTTTCCGCCACTTTCGCTTCGCTTTTGATTTTCAGGATGACATCTGCGAGCTGCTGGCTTGAGCCGCTATCGTTGTGTGGCCATGGTCCGAAAGGCTGCGATGAAAGGCGGTTGAAAACGATCAAACCAGGGCAGCGGTATTCAAATGGGCCAGTGGATTGGAACCGGACAAAGGCAACCGGGCTGGTGCAGCCAGGCATATCAGTTATTTCTCCGATTTCCTTCATGAGCGCAATATCCGCCCATCCTGCCTGATCGGTGTTGAAGAACGTCAGGTGGTCATATGCGGACTTGATACCTACGAAGCATGCCAAAGCAACAAGTGTCAGCTGGCCCATCGGCCAAAAGCCTTTGGATTTAGCCGCTCTTTTCCACAGCGAGGGGATGTAGAAGAGTAGGGCCACTGAGGCGGCCAAAAGCAGATAGACGGTTAGCCGCGCAGTATCGACGCCAAGAGTTTTCCCCGGAGCGCCATCTGGGCCAAAGAAGAGGTAAAGCAGTGGTGCGCAGTAGGCCATGCCTACAGCATAGGAAGCCAGCACGAGAGCCATTTGAAGTAGCCGCTGCCCAGGGCCGGGGGAAACCAAGGCCAACGTAGCGCGAGCGACGGTACCAATGACCACGATCAGCAGAACAACGGAGCATAGGAGGATGTAGAGCATTATGATTGACGCCTTTAGCGCTATTCGGTGGATCTACCGCCGAGCTGTTAGAGATCGAGATTTATGCGAGGGGGGCGTACTCGGTTATCCACTGCCTTCCTTCTTGCTGCCATTACCTGAGAAAAGCAGCACGAATGGGGTCACCAGTAGCCCGACCCCCATGAAGAACATGGCGAAGATGCCCAGGCCATCGCCCGGCTGTAGCCCGGTACCAGCAGCGGTCGCAATCGCCCGATAGTGGTCGGCCTGTGCCCCAACGACACGCACAAGAACTATCGTCATGGCGCACACCACCAGAGCTTGCCAACCTTTGCGGATGTCCAGGTGATCGACGAACACCCACAGCCAGGCGAGGGCTGCGAAGATGGCTAGCAGTATCAACAGCCAATAAAAAAGTCCGTAAATATCGGCCATAAATGCAGCTCCTAACATATTCCGCACTCCATTAATTTGCTTTCGGCCAAGATAGCGCGCAACGCAGGTATCCCAACTCATGGGCGCATTATCCCACACGGCTTGGAGAGGCGTGGCGGCGAGAGGATAGCTCGTGAGGAGCCTTAAAGCCTGCGCCAAGCCTAAGGGAACAGGCCGACGCGGTATTCATGGGCAGAGCGTCAGGGACGGGAGTTGTGGTGCAGTGTCGACAGCTCTGCCAATACCCACTGCCAGTATCCAAGCTGTGTCTGGTTGCTTCGCACTGCTTGAAGCCACTGGTAGTTGGTCAGGAAAGGATGGTCGTTTCCACTGAGCGCATACCTTTTCTCTAGTTGCGACGGAGTGCGATCCAGGTCAGAGAGATAGGCTTCCGGCAGTTGATAGGGCACCAAGGCGAAGTCTGTAATCGCTTGCTCAATTGAAATGGATATTTCCTGCCCCGTTTCGGCACAGCGGAGAGTCCTCACATCGCCATTGCGGCCGGTTACCTGCCACGCATACCCCGCCGGGGTTACAGCCTCAGCATTATCCGGGGAGCAAATAGCCTCTTCGCTGTAAACAACGGACTCCAGCGGAAAAAATATCTCTGCAATCATGCGGTCAAGCTGATTCAAAGTTCGCTGATGGATGCCTGAACCCTCGGCCTCGATCAGTGCCCGTAAGGAAGCTCTCGATGCGTTGAGTTCCTGATAAAGCTCGGCCAAATGCTGGGGTACGGAGGGGTCAATGTGAGTCATATTTGGTAGTCCTAACCAGGGGGAGTGTGCATATAAAACCGCTCCGCTGACCCTCTGGGCGTAGCGTCAGGAGCGAAAAGGGTATTCTTAAACGTGGTTTTAATTGTTCCTGCCGATAACGCTTCTGTCTATGGAGAAGCGACCACCAACACGCGGGCGACCGGCAGGAACATCAAGCTTTGACCCTCAGGTGGCAGGAGCTTTTGGCAATGTCGTGCGCGAAGAACGCCTGAAATTGGGCCTGGCTCAGGAGAAACTTGCTCTCCTGGCTGGGGTTGAGCGTTCGCACCTGGGGAAAATCGAGCGGGGCGAGAGTCTGCCCACACTTCCCTTGATTATGAGATTGTCCAAAGTCCTCGAAGTTAAAGCCGCTGACCTGATATCGCAGATGGAGCAGAGGCTGGACCAATGCGAAGACGGGAGCGGTTGAGTTAGGCGGATTGCGGAACAGGTGGGAACGGAAAAGTGTTTTGAGAGCCTGACGCCAGATCAACGGTGATCCAGTGCTTATCGGTTTCCCCCGTGCGCAGCAACTCCCACACAATGCTCATTCCGGCAGTTGTAACTGCCCGGTTGACCAAGCAGTCCTGCGAACGAATGGCTTCCGCAACTGAGCAGGATTTTTTGTTGTCATCTTCAAGCGTTTCGATTTCAGGGTAAGCGTCCATCACGTTGGGGTAGATGCCCCTCTTGTTTGAATGCGCAGCGCCGAACACAACCTGTCCATGGCGGGCCTCGTTGCCGAGGTCAAGCCACATGCAGTGTCGGGATAGCAGCGCGCTGCTGGCGATTGCGCGGCGGGCCGAAGAAAGGTCAACAGCGGAAATGATCAAGTCGGCGGCGCGCATCGCCTCTATGGTCTCTTGGCTTGGAAATCGGAAGGGCAGGGCCTCCCAGGACGTACCCAGCATGAGATTGTAACGATTCACCAAACTGATTGCTTTGAATTGGCCCAAGTCGCACGGCCAGAAACGCTGACGTACAAGGTTCGGCTCGCGCACGATGGCATCGTCAATGACAGTGACCTCCAGCCCCTCTGGATGGCCGAGGGAGCGAAGCGCATGGTGGAAACTGGCCAGCGCATCAACCACCTCACTGCCATTGCCACCGGCCCCGATAACCACAATGCGTGGTGCGCGCTCAACCCACGAGGCTGGCGTCTTGTAGATTGGCGATTGGTGAGCTGTGATCGGATGAACGCTCATCGCGCACCTCCTTTGATAGCTTGCGCTAGCGTTAGCGGGCCACTGTATGACCCGGCTGAAACCAGTTTTGAGGCTGGGAACCGCTTCGATCCTTTCTCGCTCAGTGCTCGATAGAACTCCTTCAAGGCCTCAAACGAGCGGCAACCCGCCACCGGCTCAACCGTGCCGCTGTGGGTGTTTTCGCTCTCCAGCACGAAGTTCTCCCAGGCCGGGATGTTCTCTCGTCGAACATCGCGGGGAACATTGCCGCTGCCAGTGCAGAAAGTTCCGCCCTGGTACACGTTCCCCAGCGGGGCGTAGAAAAGTTCTGTCTCCGGGGTCGGACGCTGGTTGCCCTTGAACGCAAAGCAACGGAAGGATTGGTTGGCCGCAGCGATGAAGATCAAGCCCGGCAGGGGGGTACGTATGCGCTCGCCAAGGATTGGAATATCGTGCAGACCAGGGCGGCGGTACCACGCCAAGACGGTGCGTGAGCTGAACAGATAGCTCTCGGGGAGAAATTCTGCTCCGGCATCCTCATTCAACAGCAGAGCAGCCAATTCGGATTTGTCGTAGGGACTGAATGCCCTCCCAGCGCCCAGGGTGAAGCCGGCCTTACCATCTTCCAGCGCGATTACGCTGTGACTGGTGACGGTGACCACGCCGGTCTGGCTGTGGTGATGTATCAGCATGGCCTTGCTCGAAACTTTTTCACTCAGCATTACCGCATTCCTCTAAAGCGTCGGCGATTCGCTGCAACAGACCTAGCGTCAGCGATAGCGCATCTAGAACTGGCAGGGTGACGGTGCGCAGTTGATCAGGACTCAGCGGTAACCCAATTGCAGGGAAGCCAGAGCCGCTGACAATGCCGTCAAAACCGTCATAGCTACTCTGCTCTAGATTTGGAAAATCCCTAGTCAGGCACACCAGAATGCTCTCGAAAAGAGAAACCCCATCACCGGCTGTGCCTGGGAAATCATGGGGGTTGAACTCTTTGAGCGATCCACTGGCCTCATGCTCCAGGCAGTGCTGCAAGGCTTCCGCCAGCACTTGAACCAACGGGGCGTGTGCATCATCACGCTCACAGATTTGCCGCGCCTGATCGGACAGCTCCTCGATCTCGCACCGATCTCCCTGGCCAAGGGTGGCTCCAGCTATCTGTTTCAGTTCATCCATCTCATAGATGGCGTCAAGCAAGCTGTTTACAGAATCCTCGTCTTGGCCGTGGCAGTAGAGATATTCGGCGATGTAATCATCATGCTCGACCGAATCGTCCAGCAGGAAGGCGCACAGTTCCTCTCTAGAGTGCGTGGCCAAGCGCGGAGACAGCTCCTCGAAAGCTTCCGAAAGCCCGTGGTTGAGGTAGCTATGCGGCCCCAGGAAGGTCATTGGCGTATGGAACGGCAGCAGATGGCGTGTCATCGCGTCGAGTGTCTTGAAAAGAAGCACCCGCAGTTCCAGGCTCGCTGGCGCTTGAAATGTGAAAGTAGCGAAGCAGCTCGACTCCAGGATGAAATGACCGTCCTGGATTCCGAAGGCGTAGGCGTCCTCGACGGATGTGGGCAGCTTGACCCGGCCAATCAACGAGCGCTCCAGCTCCGCCATTATCCTGCCTGCCCCATCAGGGCCTGCCTCGATGTGGGGGGCGAGCGCATCAAGTCCGACCAGCCCAGCCTCTACAGCGGCTATTGCATAGGATGCCGTCTCAACTGGATCAACGTATGGGGTATTCAGCCGATTCAGCAGGCTGGTGCGCTGTGGAAAAAGGCCTTCATCACTGATGGCAAAGCACGCACCAAGGCGCTGTACTACCTCGCCCGTAAGGCGATGCAGCCCGTAGCTATTTGGGTACTGCCGAAGCCATTCGATTGAGCTTTCAGCTACCAGGCCAGCTTCCAAGGCCTCCCGGCACAGCATGCTATGAGCTTGGTGGTCGACCACCCCTGCATAGTCCCGGCTGAACAGTTGGGCCTGTGCTTCACGCATCACAGGCCCAACATTCGGCAAGCTAAGAGGTGTCAGCGCGGCAGTTGGAAGTCGATAGTGCCGGGATTGGCGGGGGAGGAGAGCAACTTCCATAGCCTTTGTCTCTGCTGGTGGTCTAAACAATCAGGTTCGGTACCGGATGGGAGGTGGCGATCCAGTTCGCCACGCTCCCACGCTTTCAGGACTTCAAGCGGGTCAACCTTTTGCGCCGAATCCGCCGTCTCGGAACTCGTAGACATAGCTGTCATTCTCCACAATGGGGTCGATAATTTTCGCTCCGTTGAGCTTTGGGAACTGACGGGCATAGTGTTTCAGCACATCAGTCACGGACATTTCGGGCTGCGGGTCGGGGAGGTCGCGACCGGCGTAGCGAAAAACGCGGGCAAGAGAGATTTCAACAAGTGCCATGAGTGCAATTCCTAGAAAGAGGCCGCGAGGTTCAGATTGGGTTCATCCGAGCGGCTGTCCACGCCAGAACCGCCACCTACCTGCGCAGCGTCGCCATCCTCGGCATCGGCATCGGCATCGAGGTCAGGCGTTGCAGCCTGCTCAGTAGCTGGCGTGGCGGCTTTCGCCTGCACAGTCGCACCAATCGAGCGGATTTCATCCAGCAGGCTCACCCCCTCATTCAGCGCCTGGACGTGCTGTGTCAGGCGCTTCATCAGCGCCTCCTCGATCTCAACAGCACTCCCTACCAGGATCAGCGGGCGGCACATGGCGGTGCGAAGCTGCACTTCGTGCTCGGATGCCTTCTCAGGTGTAGGGCCGAGGTCAGCGGTAATCATCACTTTCAGCGCGTCGGCGGAGGCGGTTTCGATTGCCACATTGACGCGGTGTTGAGTGCCAGCAAGTGCAGTGGCCATTACGGAAAAAAACGTGGATTGCATGATGATGTTCCCTGTCAGGCTTGGGTCGATTCGGATTGCTGGGGAGCGGGGTTCTTCCCGCCCTGTGCCGATAGTTGTAACGCAGGCGGCAAATAACCCAACCAGCTGAACTCTTTGAAAGCCAGGATGGCGTCGATAAGAGCGCTTGCCTTGCCGGTGGTCAGCCCTTCAAAAGCCTTTTCGCCCTTCGCCTCGTTGTAGGCGGCGGCAAAGCCTGAACGCTTGCAATCTTCGATGATGCCCGCCTTAACCTGGGCCTTGAGGTAGCTCTCGTTCATCACGAATCCTTTGGCCGGATCGACGTTGGCGTACTCCATGAACTTGAGTGACTGAGCACCCGACACGGATTTCTCGAATGCGTCAGCGCTATCCGTCCTGAATAGCGAGGCGGCAGCCATGCTGCCCATGAACGTGAGGAGTTTTTCCTCCCCGAGTTGCGCAAGTCGAATCTCGGCATCGGCGCGAGCCGTGGTCATCAGGGCGCTTGTGACACCCATAGCCTTTTCCATCTGTGCCCGCAGTTCGCTCTTGAGGTCGCTGCGCATCTCGAAATACATGCTGACGATGGCCACTGCCAGCGCGAGCGAGCGGTCATTGAGCACGACTTGCTTGCTCATACGGGCGTAAAGGTCGAAGGCTTCACGGCGTAGCGATTTCTTCACCTGGGTGGGCTTGGTGCTTGCAGCCTTCGGCTTGGCCGGGGCTGCTCCAACAGTACCCCCCGCAACGTTGGCTGGCGCTGTGTTCGTTAGGGTGGCCAGGGCGGTTTTGTAGGCTGCGGTTTTCTCCTTGTGGCAAGGCTTGTTGAAGCACATGCCGCCGATCACGTCGCCTTCGCGCCCCCTCGACACCATGACCACTGCGCCGAAGCTGGCACAGGTAGCGCACGCCGCTGCCTGTTGCTCTCCCACACCATCCTCTCCCCGTGCGACGAGCTTCACGTATGAGTCCTTGGCGAGACTCAGCTCGCTATGAACCACCGCGTGCTCCTCCTGCGCCTCGATCAACCGAACAGAAATTAACTGCTCGGTTTTCCGGTTCCAGCAGACCGAGTTCTGGCAGCGAGACGCCCCAAGGCTTGCCTCGAACAAATCAGCATTCGCGCCCGAGTTGTGGATGCAGCTTCGGCATTCCGTAGTGTCGAAGCGCGCAGTCGAAACGTCTCGCGTCAACTCCAGCAGGCGCGCCCTGGTTTGCTCGACGGAATAATTCTTCTCGACGATCTTCGACAGAATGCCCGCTTGATCGGAGGCGGGGAGACGGCACAGCAATTCAGCATGGCCAATCTTGATTTGCTCCTCCAGCAGAGCTTCGGCCACCGCGTCACAGGCATGTGCGAGTAGCAGGCGGCTGTCGAGCTTGGTTCTAGACCAATCCAAGGCCTTCATCACCGCCAAATGGTCGTTGGCCATGTCCTCCAGCAAAACTACCGCAGACTGGGCTTCTTCGATTGGCGTTAGGTCGGCCCGCACCTGGTTCTCCAGCGCAGCGATCAACCGCGCTTCCTGATCGCTCATAGCGCGGATCAGGGCGGGAACCTCGATCAAACCCGCATCATGGGCCGCCGTCCAGCGCCGGTTGCCAGCCACCACCTCATGGTCGTAGTTCGGGTCATCGCTTACAGGCCTGACCAGAATCGGCTGGATGATGCCCTTCGCGCTGATCGAACGTACCAGTTGCTCATAAGCGGACTTCTTCCGGCCTTTACGCGGGTCGATCTGTGGGTTGCGGCGGATACGGCTGAGGGGGAGGACTTGGGCTACTTGCTGATTCACTTGGCTAAACTCCGTGTTTGCAATGAGTTCAGCTTCACCCATATCCGGTAAAACCCAAGCGCTGAGTCGTGCCGGATATTTCGGGCGTAAATCGTGCCTGAAAGCAGAAAAACACGCCGGATTTACGAGATATATTTTTTGCTTCACAAGCAGGGGGAGCAGACGGCTGCTCAAATTGAATGAAAATATCCACTCTCGTTTTGGCACTCATTGCCATACCGGCATCGCATGCAATGGCTGATAGCTCGCTTCCACCTTATGCCGTCGCGGCAATCTCCGAACTCAAGATAAAAGTAGTCGTCTTCCTCGGCTGCATGCTGGTCGGTACAGTGCTTGGCGCAGTGCTGGCGCGGCGCATTGGCAAGAAAAATCGAATGCTGCGCGACCTTACTTTCTCGCTTTCAGTGTTGGCTGGCTCTGGGGTCGGGATGCTTATCTTTCTCGGGAAAATGCCGTGGTGATGAAACGTCTGATTTTGGTGGACTACGAGAACATCGGGAAAATCGACCTATCGCTGCTGGACATCTCCTACCGAGCCATCATTTTTGTAGGGGCGATGCAACAGCTACCGAAGGCTGCGCGCAGGGATTCCACAGCGCATAGATTTTCCCGCGTTGATTTTCAGAAGATCGAGGGCGTGGGCAAAAACGCCTTGGATTTTCACATTGCCTTTCATCTCGGGCGCACATTCGAAATCGCGCCAGAGACTGAGTGCATCGTCCTTTCCAAGGATAAAGGCTTCGATCCACTGCTGGCCTACCTGAATAAGCATGGTTTGACCTGCAAGAGGATTGCGGCTCTGGATGAGTTGGTACCACAAAAGATGACAGAGCTGGTGCAACAAGTTCCTGAAAGTACCTGCAATCACTGTGGCAGGGGCAGTTGTATTGAACACTTGGGTGGAAAGTGGTGCAGCTATTGCGGTCAATTTTCTCACTCGCCGGAACAGCAGCAACTCCCCTCCCGCTCGATACCATATTCTGAAAATAGAGATACCAATGGGGGTGGCCCGCGCATGGGTACTTGCGCTTGGTGCTCCCAGCATACCGACATGAGCGACGGATTCTTCGACGAAGGTGAGTGGATGTGTCCCGGCTGTATCATCGAAAATGCCCGATGAAATGGATTGGGAGAGAGCTGCAACCTCTGCTGCCAGCACTTGCCACATCAGCTTTGGGAGAAACAAGGGGACAAATATGGGATTAAGCGACAGGGACTACATGCAGGAGCGTGCGAAACAACGAGCCTGTGGCCAGGATCAAGCAAGGCAGGCAGAGAATGATAAAGTCAAAGATGCTCACTATCACCCGAAGGAATTTCGTGGTGAGCGCCTACGAATCAAGATTCCAAATTGGAGACGCGATGGTTGGGAAGACATCGAGGCCAGCTCCGAAGGGCAGAGTGCCAGCCTGGGAACCCTTTATTTCGTCTTCCTGGTAGGGACTGTGTTTGGCTTTTTTGTAGCCTGCCTATTAGGCCTACTTCGATTTGAGCTATTCGACTGGGGTATCCAGGTTATGAAGCCTATAGCAGTAATGTTCTCGAAAATATAGCGCTGACGAATTGCATATTGCAGGTAGCAAAAAGCCCGGTCTAGAGCCGGGCTTTTTGTTTTCAATCGAAATAGAGGGTCACTGAACAACAAGCACTGCATCGACTGCCGCCAATGCTTGGCGCGCACTCGCCAACTCTGACTGGATCAGCTTTAAGCCCCCGAGATCGTTGCTCATAACCGACACGCAATCCTGAAGCGCTGTTTGGGCCTTTGTGAGAGCCGCCAACAGAACAGAATCCTTGGATTCCGAAGACTGCGCAGCAGCCTCTACTATGCAAAGGCGCTTGCTGAGGACGAAATATATGTGCGGGAAAACCAGTTCCTGAGCGACACTCGCATTCTTCGCTGCTTTTGCTGACGCCTCTTCGACGATAGAGATCAGTTCTGCCTTGTGGATCGAGTTGAAAACTTGCATGTGGTGGCTCCCATTGACGAATGCCCCCAGCATGTCGACCATCCCGCAAAACCCAAGCCTTAAAGCACGCACCCTCCCGAAGGGCGAGCGAGCGGCTTACCCCTCGACGCGGGCAAGGCTAGTTGAGCGCATGGCCGACACAGCGGGGTACCACCAGCGGATCAACCCGGTGACGTTGGTAGCAACGAAACACCCATTCAGCAGCAACAATCCCCAGGCCTGCGCCAGAACGGCGTAGCAGCAGAGGCTCAAGCTGGACACGAGGAATAGCCACCATCCCCACGGAGAAATACGTGTATTGGTGGAGATCATCAGCGCGCCGAGGACGCCACAGAGGCTTCCGATCCACTCGAAATACAGGGTCATAGGTCAGTCCTTCACATGTTCCAGGGAGATTTCTTCGGCTCGAATTTCATTGATGATCCGATGAGCATTGAGCCGACACTGGACGGGATACGCCAGAGGATCGTGGCCTCGGCGTTCAAAAGCGACGATGAGCTGGGCCTTCCAGGCGATACCAGATGACTTCGGGTCGGGAGCTAAGCCGCGGCCAGCAGCAATGCGGGCTTGCCGGTAGCACCGACTCCAATCAGCCCTGGTCGCGCTGTACCGGCCAAGACTGGGTTTACGAGGGAAACACATAGGCACCCCTCAGATAAGCGCAAATTTGCGGAGGGAGTCACCGAGCGTCCCTGTCCATACAGCGCCCGACTTCGAGCTTTCCCCATGATAGACGTTGAAGTGCTCGCCCTTCTTGATCGAATTCGGAACACAGGCACGCCGCACCACAGGATGCCCGTCGATATCGAAATCCTGAAAACCGTGATGGGAGTTCACCAAGCGAGCGGTGAAGGTCAGTGGCTCTTTGGAGTTTTTCTGGCTCATGCAAATGACTCGATTGAACTGGATAGCCTTCAGGATGAATGCGTCCGCAGAAAACCCAACTCCAATAGCCGGGCCGAATTTGTCCAACAGGCTGTTGGACGACCTCCATTTCAGGCACAAAACCAGCGTGAAAACGCGCCCGGCCTAGTTCCCAGCCCGATAGCATCAGGCCAAGCCAACGTGGCTTGCCAACCAATCACAGGGAATATTTTTCATGCAGAACGAACAACTTGAATACGCGGGTTTCTGGGCGAGAACAGGGGCGTGCATTGTTGACGGTATCCTTTTCACCCTGGTTTCCCTGCCGCTCCTGATGATGATCTATGGCACGGGCTATTTCAGCAGCGACAAGCTGATCCAAGGGCCAGCGGACTTAGCAATCAACTTTTTCCTGCCAGCGATCCTGACGGTAGTTCTGTGGCGTCGTCTCCAGGCTACGCCGGGGAAGATGGCGCTGAAATTGCGGGTGCTCGACGCTGAAAGCGGCAACACCGCAAGCGTTCGACAGTGCATCGGCCGGTACCTCGGCTATGTAGTGTCGACCCTACCGCTGGGGCTTGGCTTCTTCTGGGCGGCATTCGATCGCCGTAAGCAGGGGTGGCACGACAAGCTCGCCGGAACAGTGGTGGTACGCGAGCTCAGAACACAGCCGGTGAAATTCCGGAGCTGATCACCCTGCTCAGTTGAGCCGGACGTGGCGTTCTGGCTCATCCACAAGCCGTCCGTGGTTGGGAGTTTTTCAACCCATGGGATGCTGGCCACATCAACTGATCAAGGGAAGCGTAATGAGCAAGCAAACCACCGAAACCCAACCGGAGCTTGAAGTCGTAGCCACCATCGAAGTGATGAGCTACGACGAAGAAACGACCTACATCGAAACCCGCAGCGATCGGATCAACTTCGAGAATGCGGTCAACGATGATGCCCTGGTGTTCAAATCCGACGCCGAGCGCGTAATTTCTGGCCTGAGCTACAAAGCCGAGCTGTACGACGAGGTATGGGGCAAATCCAAGGCGTTGGGATTCATGAATGTGACTATGGCGTTGGAGGAGCTGGAGAAGTGGCGCACCAACCCTGCGATTGCCGGGCTGCTCGAGGCCCTGGGGAAAATCGCAACTGGCTCCACAGGCATCATGGATCGCGACTCCGAGCTTGCCCAGATAGCAGCAGACGCCCTCGCCGATTACAACGAGGGCCTGCCTCCTAAGGGCGGTGCGTAGTGTTTACAACACGCCATGTCACCGACCACGCAACAGCAAATCAAGGAAAGTCTCGCATGAAATTGAAGTACATCACTCGAACCGTAGCGGTGGGGTTGTTCGGACTTATAGCGCTTGTCGGTACCCAGTTTTTCACAACGCTCAAGGCTGTAGATCAAGCACGTGAGTCTGCAATCTTGGCCTGGTCTAAATCGAATCCAGGTGAGGCAGATGCAGTGGATCGCTATCGGCAGTGCTTGCGCGGCCCGTCTGAAGTCCCGCCAAACCAAGCTCCCATTGGACCACTGACCATCGCTCAGTGTGCCGAAAAGATTGGCAGCCCTTCACTGGCATTCGCTATTGAGGCAGCTGACGATTCGGTTGAGGTTCCGGCCCCCCTGAGTTGGTTATAACTCGCCTAAAGGTTCAGTCGAGACGGCCGAAAGGCAGTGCAGAATCACAATTTTCTGAGGTGAAACATGTCAGTGAGTTCTAATAGCGCGATGGTCAATTTAGGGAAACTCTGAAGAGGACTTCCAGATTTGGCAGAATGTCTGATCTCAACCGCCGAGACGCCTGATGAAGCAGATGACCTTCGCCGATGCCGAGTACGCCGGCAAGCGTAAGCAGACCCGTAGAGAGCTGTTCCTGATCGAGATGGATCAGGTGGTGCCGTGGAAAGGCTTGATCGCCCTGATCGAGCCACATTATCCAAAGGGCGAAGGCGGTCGACCGGCCTATCCGTTGATGGCGATGCTGCGCGTACATCTGCTGCAGAACTGGTTTGGCTACAGCGACCCGGCAATGGAAGAGGCGCTGTATGAAACGACGATCCTGCGCCAGTTTTCTGGACTGAGCCTGGAACGAATCCCGGACGAAACCACCATTCTCAACTTCCGACGTCTACTGGAGAAGCATGAGTTGGCGGGTGAGATTCTCGGTGTCATCAATGAGTATCTGGGGGATCGTGGCTTATCGTTGCGTCAGGGCACCATCGTCGATGCCACCTTGATTCACGCGCCCAGTTCGACCAAAAACAAGGACGGCAAGCGCGATCCCGAGATGCATCAGACGAAGAAGGGCAATCAGTTTTACTTCGGCGCCAAAGCCCACATCGGCGTCGATGATGAGTCGGGTCTGGTGCACAGCGTTGTGGTCACGGCAGCTAACGTTGCTGACGTCACTCAGGTCGACAAATTGCTGCACGGTAAGGAAAACGTGGTCTGTGCCGATGCCGGTTACACCGGTGTCGAAAAGCGCGAAGAGCACACTGGGCGTGAAGTTATTTGGCAGATTGCAGCCCGGCGCAGCACGTATAAGAAGCATGGCAAGCGCAGCGCCTTGTATGAAGCGACCCGCAAGATCGAGAAGGCCAAGGCCCAGGTGCGAGCCAAGGTCGAGCACCCGTTTCGGGTGATCAAGCGCCAGTTCGGCTATACGAAAGTACGCTTTCGAGGATTGGCCAAGAACACCGCGCAGATGCTGACGCTATTCGCTTTGTCGAACCTGTGGATGGCACGCCGACATTTGTTGGCGTGCGCAGGAGAGGTGCGCGCGTAATGCAGGAAATGGCTGCTGCGAAGCACCTTGCAGTGATCGATGGGCCCGAAAAACAGAGAATGTTGGTCAGGTTTCAACGTACGTCGTTTTTTGATGTGTTGGCTGCTCGATAGCCGGAAAATTTCCGGCTATTTCAGACCATCCTTAGAACTGAGCCGCGAGCTGTATTCCGATGATCAGAGAAAACAGTTCTACTCAGAGTTTCAGGCTGCGTTGAATGCTGAGCGTTCGGCTTACCGCGCCTTTAACAGGCATCTGCGGACCAACCCAGCCAAGTGGAAATTTTGGAAACGGGCACCGTTAGAGTGGAAGCAAACAGAGAAAAGATTGGCGGATGAATATATCCAGGCATGCCTGACTTTGAATAAGCTGAAAAAGTCATATCCATTGTTGGTAGATGTTTTTTACTACAAGCATGAGCCGTTGCTGTGATGCTGAACACCCGGCGATACTCAACTCGTGGTACGGGCTAGTCCGGAAGTAGTCGTGCCTCATTGGCGAGAAAAGTGGTTTTTCGCTTCCGAGGCTTAGGTCGACGCTGAAGTAATTCCGACGCTCCAGTGTCCTGAAAACGAAATTTCTACTCCTCATCCCGCGATAGCCTCCTGATCGAATACACCAGGAGGATTCGCCCTCATGAAAATCCGCAGTCTCTGCGCCCTCGGCAAAATGAGGGCGTACTCCGCTGACCGACAAATGGTCACTCTCTCGCCCAAGGCATTCAGCATCCCCGCCGGCGCAGATCCGCTTGAGCACGAGCCTGAAGCGATCCACGACTTCATCCAGAGAAACCGCTGGCTCCATGCAAACTGCATCGTCGGCCTGCACAACAGCCACAACCAGATGCTGGAACCAGGCGAGGTAGTCATGAGTGGTACCCGCTCGTCCCTGATGCGATGCATGCTGCGCTGGGAGGCGCTGCGTATCATCCCTGTATGGGTTGATGGCTTTGACAGCCTTCCTGATGATGAGCACGCTACACGCGCCAAGCAGCTCGAATGCCTTGACCAGGCGCGCCACCAGCTCCTTTCCGTCGATAGCTGGTATCAGACTGACCAGGAACATTACGAGATAGCGCGTGCAGTCATGCGTACTGGTTACTGGGCGCTGGAAAACCTCCCCCCACTTGATGGGCTGGAGTGGCCAACCGGAGAGATTTTCGACCTGAAAAACCCCAGCCTTTCTGCTGAGGCCGTTGAGACCGGATACCTCGAAGGGATATTTTCCATGATTGAGCGAAAGGGCCGGTTTCATGGGGAGTGCGGGAGCATTCCAGCAGACGAATTGTTCGGTATTGCTCTCATGAGCCCCAAGTCTGGATATGAGTTGCTGGTCAAGCTGCATATACAGATCGAAGCAAACCGTGCTGAAGCAGCCTATGCCCGCCGGCAGCGGGCTATTGCCTGACCCGAATCAGGAGAGAAAAGATCATGCTCAACCGTCGATATCCGGTACTGATCTCTGGGAAACGTTACTCGCCGGAGTTCCAGACCGACCAGCAGTACGCAAAAAACTGGAAAATCGTTTTGGAGAAGGCCTACGGCACTCATGCAATTTGCCAGTGCCCAAGCAGCGGCTCCCGCAAACTCTCGATCAAGCGGCGTGAAGATAGCGATGGCTTTCACCTGGCGCGGTTCGCCGGTACAGGTCATGAGCACTCAAACGAGTGCCGGTACTACGCGCCGGCCCCGGAACGCTCTGGCATGCAAGGGTATGCAGTTGGCGTAGTCGAGGAGGGCGACGATGGCAGCATTCGCGTGCGCCTGGCTCGAGGCATTCGAGTCCAGGCTCCTCGAGCCGAGGAAAGCGAAAGCCCATCGGTGACAAGATCGCCTGGAAAGAGCAAGCCTGCTATGACGTTGCTTGGGCTTCTGCACCTGCTTTGGTCTGAGTCCCGGCTCTCTACCTGGTATCCAGCAATGGAGGGCAAGCGCAATAGTGGCATTGTGAACTACGCGCTTCTACAGGCCGCTGAACGTGTCGCTGCAAGCAGAATGAAGTTGAGCGAAGTGCTGCTGCTGGCTGCTCAAAAGGACAGCAAGGGAGCGGTTCGCAATCAGGCAATCGCCAAGTCTGCAATAACGCGGGATCTGCGCCTCGTCGCGATATCGCCGCTGGCACGCTACAACCCTGAGCGCCATTCTGGAGACATCAGCAGATTGCCTCTGGCAGGGCCCTTCGGGATGCCCATGCTGAATTTGCCCCCGGCAGTCTGGGCAACCGCCGCCCGCAGATTCGAGAGAGAACTTTCCGCCTGGAAGCGCGGAAGTCGAGTTATCGCCATCGCTCAGGTCACGCCGCGGAAGGGCGAGTCGTTTTCGCAAGCAGATGTCGTTGAGCTGGCCCTGATGCAGGTCAGTGAGCGTTGGATTCCTGTCGACTCAGATTACGAAGGGGTGATTGAGGGGACGATAGAGAATTCGGAAAAAATCGTACGCTAAGCTTCGCGAGTTCTTGTAACCAATTCATTGTTTTTTCAATGGATGAAAGAAAATGGCGAAAGCTATTTGACAAACAAATCGGGATCTTATAACTTACCTACCAAGTAGTCGGTAGATGAAATAAAGCCATGAAACTCAATTCAGATCTTTCGCAGCGTGTTGTCGTCGAGCCTTCAAGCTTACAGTGGGTCGATTCGCCAGCGACCGGGATTCAACGCCAGTTACTGGAGCGTGATGGCGACGAAGTGGCGCGTGCCACCTCGATCGTGCGATACGCGCCGGGCTCCGCTTTTGAAAATCATAAGCACGACTTGGGCGAGGAGATTCTGGTCCTGGACGGCGAATTCAGCGACGAATCCGGGACCTTCGGGCCTGGGACTTACATCAAGAATCCACCAGGTTCTTCGCATGCACCGAGCTCCGCGACGGGTTGCACGTTGTTCGTCAAGCTGCGCCATCTTGATCTAGCCGACAGCCAACGCACCGTGGTCGACACCCGTAACGGCCCCTGGTTTCCAGGCCTCGTGCCGGGTCTGTCGGTGATGCCACTTTCTGAGTTCGACACACAACATACGGCTTTGGTGCGCTGGGCCCCGGGGACACGATTCAATTCGCATCGTCACTACGGCGGTGAAGAAATCTATGTGTTGGAAGGCGTCTTTGAGGATGAGTTCGGAAGCTACCCTACCGGCACATGGATGCGCAGTCCGCATTTGAGTGCTCACCGTCCCTTCAGCAATACAGGCTGCACCATCCTGGTCAAGACAGGCCACCTGCCAGTCGCCGAATCAAATGAGGCGCTTGCATGAAGCATTTCTCCGAAATCTCGCCGACCGCCGAGCGGGTGGTCGATGCCGCTGAAGGGTTGGTACAGCAGCACGGCTACAACGGCTTCTCATACGACGACGTGGCCCAGTTGGTAGGCATCAAAAAACCAAGTATCCACCACCACTTTCCCAAGAAGGGTGAACTCGTGGCCGTGGTCGCACAGCGCTACACGCACCGGTTTCGTGAGGAGTTGCTGAGCATCGAAGGGCAGCATGCGAAAGCGCCTGACAGGCTAACTGCGTATGCGGCACTTTTCGAACGCACCTTCGCCAAGGACCGGCGCCTTTGTGTCTGCGGCATGTTGGGTGCCGAGTCGGACTCGCTGCCGGACGCCGTTGTGAGCGAGGTCGAGCGATTCTTTAAAGTCAATCTCGACTGGTTGACTCTTGTCGTTGCCGATGGTCAGCGTGCCGCGCTGATCACCTCGAATTCCACCCCAGAGGCTCTCGCAGAGGCATTCTTGTGCGCGTTGGAAGGCTCGATGATGGTGGGCCGTGGCATGCGGTCGTCACGCGGACCGGCCGAAGTTGGAAACACTTTTCTTTCCACCGTGTTGACCTGAGGTCGGCACTTTTTTTGCAACACAACCCTACCATTTAGTTGGTAGTTAAGGAGATTATTATGAGTACTGAATTTAATGGCAAGAAGTTGTTGGTCATCGGCGGCACTAGCGGGATGGGACTGCAAACTGCCCGCATGGTTCTTGAGCAAGGCGGAAGCGTCGTCATCGTCGGTCACCGTGAAGACAAGGCCGAAGAGGCCCGCAAGGCGCTGTCGTCGTTGGGCACCGTGACCGCCCTGACTGCCGATCTCTCGCGAGCCGAAGATGTGAAGCGACTCCTGCATACCATCGATGAACACCACAAGGACATCAATCTTCTGGTCAACGCGGCTGGGGTGTTCTTCCCGAAGGCGTTTCTTGAGCACACGGAAAGTGATTACGAACAATATTTGACGTTGAATAAAGCGTTCTTCTTCATCACACAAAAAGTCGTGGCCAATCTCGTGGCCAGCGAGCGTCCCGGCGCCATTGTGAACATCGGCTCGATGTGGGGCAAGCAGGCGATTGCGGCTACGCCGTCGTCCGCGTATTCGATGGCAAAAGCAGGTTTGCATTCGCTGACCCAGCACCTTGCGATGGAGCTGGCATCCAAACAAATCAGGGTCAATGCCGTTTCTCCGGCGGTTGTCGAAACGCCGATTTACGAGGGATTCATACCCAAGGCCGAGGTTCATGGCGCCTTACAGGGATTCAACAGCTTCCACCCAATCGGCAGGGTTGGGACGCCACAAGACGTCGCCGAGGTCATCCTCTTCCTGTTGTCGGACAAGGCAGCATGGGTGACGGGCGCAATCTGGGACGTTGACGGCGGCGTGATGGCCGGGCGTAACACATAATGGGGGAACGAGAAATGAACACAAACATTAAAGGAACTCCCGGCAACGGGATCAACGTCGGCGCATTGCGTGAGTTTGCAGATCAGGTCGCAGCAAAGCCCGCCGCAGGCATCGCGACGTTCGGCGTCGTGACAACCTGGGAGGGTGGCACCCGGACGCGTGCGCGAACCATGCCGCTCGTACTAGGTGACACGGCCTTGGCGCGCGGCTTTGTCATCGACGCGGACGAACCGGCAGAATTGCTCGGTACCGACACGGCCGCTAATCCACAAGAATTGATCCTGGCTGCGTTGAACGCATGCATGACTGCAACCTACGCGGCAAATGCGGCGGCAATGAACATCGAGTTGCAATCGCTGACTATCCGCACGAAGGGAAGCCTCGATCTGAGAGGTTTTCTTGGAATCGATCCTGGGATCAATCCAGGGTACGACCAGGTCGAGTATGAGGTCGAAATGGAGTCGTCGGCGGATTCGGCGGCGCTGAAAGCATTGCACGCGCAGGTGCAGCGAACATCGCCGAATTACCACAACTTCGCGAGAGCCATTGATCTCAAGGCCAAGCTGACCATTCTCCAATGATCGAGTCAGTGTTTCCCGTGGTTGGCTGACGGGAGGCCAAACCAGATGCGCTATGACGGAAGGTTCAACCTTCCGTCATCACGTTCTCTGGAATACGCAGTGTCAATTTGAGGTATACCCTAACCGGATGTCAGGAATGGCCGCGCCGTTACGTCAGAATAGAGTCCGCTTTCGCATTCTTTGACACCTGCTAGCCAAGGTCATAGATTTCAGTGTCGTCTTCTGAAAACGACAGCGGCAAGCTGTCGCACAACTTAGGACTTATGCGACGGGTGCGATTTTTTGGATACTGTCGTTTTCAGAAGACGGCTGCACTGAACGTCAGAAGCCGACTGCACTATAGCAGCGGAGGGGTTGGATCCATCAGGCAACGACGGGCTGCTGCCGGCCAATAGCCGACAATGACGACACTGGAA